>MDTD01011101.1_pt1 | contig 18658 bp, 20 predicted proteins | sample 811221 | NCBI WGS metagenome assembly MDTD01 (sample SAMN05326646, study PRJNA326480) | marine metagenome | isolation source: seawater | place: Pacific Ocean: South West | collected 2011 | reverse complement strand
CCGCGTGCCCGTCTCGTCGACGAGATGCGCCCCCTCGCCGCGCACGGCTTCGGAGATCAGACTCCGCGGAGCGCCCGGGAGATAGAGCACCGTCGGGTGAAACTGGATGAAGGCCATGTCCGCGATCGAAGCGCCGGCCCGGTAGGCCATCGCCACGCCGTCGGCCGTCGCAACGCGCGGGTTGGTCGTCTCGCGATAGAGCTGCCCCGCCCCGCCCGATGCGAGCACCGTTGAGCGCGACCAGATCATCTGGAGCCCGTACCTGGCGTGCCAGGTCACCGCGCCCATGACCGTCGCACCGGGCTCGGCCGAGGGCGTGATCAGGTCGAGCGCGAAGCAGTGCGCAAAGACGCGGATATTCGGGTGGCTGCGCAGGCGGTCGAGCAGTGTCGTCTGCAGCGCACTGCCCGTCGCGTCGCCCGATGCGTGCAGGATCCGGCGTTGGTGGTGACCGCCCTCGCGCCCGAGCGCGATCGCGCCGTCGGCATCCTTATCAAACGGCATGCCGAGCGTGGTCAGCTCGCGCATCGCGTCCGGCCCGCCCGTGACGACCTCGTGCACGACGTCGGCGTCGCAGAGCCCGCCGCCCACCTCGAGCGTGTCCGCCTCGTGCGAGCCGAAGCTGTCATCCTCGGCCATGACCGCCGCGATGCCGCCCTGGGCCCACGCGGTGTTGCTCAGCTGTGTGTCGTCCTTGCAGAGCACGATGACTTCGCCGTGCTCGGCTGCCGCCAATGCCGCCGAGGCGCCGGCCACGCCCCCACCGATCACGAGCGTGCCCGTGAACATCTGAGGCAACAGCCCCGAGCGGAAGGGAATCAGGTATCGGCGTTCGTCGAGGCTCTGGCCCATCGGGCAAGTCTACGAGGCGCGGACGGGCCCCGATCACTTCTCGCCGAGCAGGAGGTCCACTTTCTTGGGCAAAAACGCGGCGTGATACTCGATGTGCCACGTCGCGAGCCCGAGCATCCGCCTGAAAGTGAATTCGCCCCGCACGGTATGCAATCCCTTGCGCTCCCACGTCGCGTCGTCAACGGTCTGGAGCCAGCCGTGCGTCCACGCGCGGATCGTGTGGATCGTCGCGACGAACGCGCCGCACGCGGCCCGCGCCGAATCACCCGTGCCACCCACCGGCTGAACCTTGTAGAGCCCGTTGTCGATGTAGGGCTCCGGGTCGAAGCCCTCGAAGACCGGGCCGTCCTCGGCCGCGATCCGGCGCAGGCGGTAGGCGTTCAAGATCTCGCACTCGGCAAGGTGCCCGATGAGCACGCGGACGGGCCACTTGCCCACGCCCGCCGACTCGAGGAACGCTGTGTCGAGCAGTTCGTCATCCAGATCGAAAACGCGCTTGTCGATCCGCTCGATGCCCAGGGCGTACCGAGCGATCAGCTCCGCCCTTGGCAGGGCCGCGAGTTCGTCGTAGCTGGGCACGGGGCCTCGGATCACGTGGTCGGGTTCCATCGGGTGTCCCTCCTGCCGCAACGCTAGTGTTGCGCATGACCCAGAACCAACCCCAAAACCAAACCCAGAACCAATCCCCGACTGAAGACCAGTGCGATTCCAAGCGTCTGGCCCTCCGGGTCGTGGCGATGCCCCGCGATACAAACCAGTACGGCACAATTTTCGGGGGTGTCATTCTGTCCTACATCGACCAGGCGGGCTTCGTCGAGGCTCGGCGTCACGGGTGCCACCGCTGGGTGACCGCGGCGATCAATGCCGTGGAATTCCAGGCCCCGGTCAACGTGGGCGACGTGATCTGCCTCTACACCACGACCACCCGCACGGGGACCAGCTCTGTGACGGTCAAGATCGAGGTCGTCGCGGAGCGGTATATGACGGGCGAGACCGTGGATGTGACAGCAGCCGACATGACGCTGGTCGCTGTGGATCCGACAGGCAAGCCCATCCCCTTCCGCTCGCCCCCGACAGTTGTGGAACCCGGGGTGACACTGAACAAGGGCTGATACTGGTGCCGCGGGGTCTTTTTCCAACCCTTGGCCCTTCTCTCCCCTCTTCCTGAAGACGGACAAGCCGTGGCATCCGGAGCCCTCCGGTCTTTGCTAGACTGGCCGCATGAGCCGTTCGACCTTTCTTCATACCGAGCCCGCCGGGAAAGCCGTGCTTGCCCAGATTCTGTGCGAGCACATCGGTGACCGCGAGACGCAGATCATTCAAGACGAACTCACTGCCGCGGCTGAGCCGGCCGGATGGCGGGTGGCGATCGATCTCTCGAAGGTCGTGTTCCTGCCCTCGTCCGGGCTGGGCATGTTGGTGGCCATCCACAACAATGCCAAATCGAGCAAGGGCAAGGTCGCGGTGTTCGGCGTCGCCGACGATCTGATGAAAATGCTCAAGATCACCCACCTCGACAAACTCTTTTCGATCAAGCCCGATCGCGAAGCGGCGATCAAAGCCGTGTCATGAGCCCCGCAAGGCTTGTGCTCATGATCTCCGGCGGCGGGCGCACGGCGCTCAACATCGCCGACGAAATCGATCAGGGCCATCTCGACGCCCAGATCGCGATGGTCATCGCCTCGCGCCAGTGCGCCGGAGTGGACCGCTGTCGGGAGCGTGGACTCGAGGTCATGGTCGAGCAGGGCACGATCGAGCCCGACTGGCTGGGCGCGGTGCTCGAGAAAGCCGAGGCGGATCTGGTGTGCCTCGCCGGTTACCTGAAGCTGCTGCAGATCCCCGCTGGTTGGGCCGGGCGGATCCTGAATATCCATCCGGCGCTGCTCCCGAAATTCGGCGGACCGGGGATGTTCGGCGACCATGTCCATCGGGCCGTTTTGGAGGCGGGGGAACAAATCTCGGGCTGCACGGTCCATCTCTGTACGGACGAGTTCGATCGCGGGCCGATCGTCGTGCAGCGGACCTGCCCGGTTCTGCCGGATGACACGCCTGAAACGCTGGCGGCCCGCGTTTTCGAGCAGGAATGCATCGCGTATCCCGAGGCCATCCGTCTCACGCTGCGGAACCTCGCCGGGAACGCCGATGCCTGATCGGAGCCCCTCGAAGAGGAACCCGATGCGAAAGCTTGCACTGCTGTTCTTGATGCTGCTCGGGCTGGGCGGAACGTGCGCTCATGCCCAGACCGCGCCCGAGGCCGCCCGCGCGGTCGAGGCCTTCAACCGCCAGGACTTCGACGAGGCCGAGCGTCTGTGGAAAGCGTGGTCTGAGCGCGACCCCTCGGCGTTCGTGCCGCTCTACAACCTCGCGTGCGCACGCTCGATGCGGGGCGATACGCAGGGCGCGGGGGAACACATCCTTGCCGCGATCCAGCGGGGCTTTGCCGACATCAACCAGCTCAAGACCGACCCCAACCTCCGCGCGTTCCGCAAGACCGAGACCTACACGCAGATCCTCGAGGGCTGGAACAAATTCCTCGACCGGCGCCTCGAAGCGGACATGGCAGCCGCCCGCAAGCAGTACGGCTCGCGGTACAACTACACGAAGGACGAGAAATACCGCCTCGCCTTTGCCTCCGCCTACGACACCGTGACAAGCCGTCAGGCCCGCGAGGAAGTCCGGCGCACCGCCGACTGGGCGATCAAGAACGTCTTCACGGATCTCGCACGGGGCGACGACAACGAGTTCGACGCGTGGGTCATGGTCGTACTGCCAACCTCCTCGGACTTTCAGCGCTGGGCGATCGAGACCTACGGCGACATCCCGGGCACCGCGACCAGCATGCTCGGCGGCGCGTACGCACACGACCAGAAAAAGCTCGTCACGCAGGACCTGGGCTCGACACTCCGCCACGAGTTCTTCCATGTGCTCCACTGGCGTTCGGTCGATCGCCTCGGCCAACGCCACCCGGTCTGGATTCAGGAGGGGCTCGCCTCGCTCGTCGAGGACATGGACCAGACACGACGCGGCCGATGGGAACCGGCGGTCTCCTGGCGGACCAACTCGATCCGCAATCTCGCGCAGCACAACAAGCTCCTGCCCATCGAGCACCTGGCCACGATGGACCGGAGCCGATACGCGACGAATCGCCCGCTGGCGAATTACGCGATGTCGCGTGGCGTGTTCATGTACCTGCACGACCGGGGCAAACTGGCCACGTTCTACGAGACGTACACGGATGACTACGCCGAGGACCCGTCGGGGCTGACCGCGCTGCTGACCGTGCTCGGGATGACCTCGGGCGAGTTCGATGAGAGCTTCCGCCAGTGGTGCCGATCGCTGGACGAGGTGTACGAGCAGAACTCGCCGCCGAACCTCGGGATCGGGGTCTCGCTCGATCTCTCCGCGGGCGACGGCCCGGTGATCCGCCAGCTCACGCACGACTCGGCCAAGCGCGCGGACCTGAGGCCGGGCGACGTCCTGACCGGCATGAACGGGCGGAGCGTGCGCGACCTGAACGAGTTCTACCGCGTGCTGACGGGTCTGAACGAGGGCCAGAGCGTCGAGGTGACCTACCACCGACGCGGCCAGCACAAGTCGACGAAGTTGCCGATCACCGGGCGGCGATAGTCGACAGTTTCGCCGGGACCATGACCAATCAGATTGCGATAGACGTGGACGAAGCGCCGACAATGGGCGGGGAGGGAGCCCGTCATGCGCCAATATCTGGAACTGCTTCAGCACGTCCTCGAGCATGGCCACGAGAAATCGGACCGGACCGGAACCGGGACGCGGGCCGTCTTTGGGTGGCAGTCGCGGTACGACCTGGCTGAGGGGTTCCCGCTCCTGACGACCAAGAAGCTGCACACCCGGTCGATCATCCACGAGCTGCTCTGGTTCCTTCGGGGGGACACCAATGTCCGCTCCTTGAACGAGGTGGGCGTCTCGATCTGGGACGAATGGGCGGACCCCGAGACGGGCGAACTCGGGCCGGTCTACGGCTACCAGTGGCGGTCCTGGCCCTCGCCGGGTGGCGGCTCGGTCGATCAGATCGCCAAGCTCGTCGAGGGGCTCCGGACCAACCCGGACTCGAGGCGTCATATTGTCACCGCCTGGAACCCGGGACAGGTGGACGAGATGGCCCTGCCCCCCTGCCACTGCCTGTTCCAGTTCTACGTGGCGGGCGGGAAGCTCTCGTGCCAGTTGTACCAGCGGTCGGCGGACATCTTTTTAGGGGTGCCGTTCAATATCGCCAGCTACGCACTGCTGACGCACATGGTGGCCCAGGTCGTGGATCTGGAGCCGGGCGAGTTCATCCACACGCTGGGCGATGCGCACCTCTATAGCAACCACCTCGAACAGGCCAGGCTCCAGCTCTCGCGTGAGCCCGGTCGACTGCCGAGACTGATACTCAATCCGGATATCACGAAGCTGGAGGAATTCCGGTACGAGGACATCAGGGTTGAGGATTACGCGGCCCAGCCGCACATCCCGGCCCCGGTCGCGGTGTAGGGCTTATGCTGCGTTCATGGCGGTGGTCCTGATAGCAGCGATGTCTCTGAACCGAGTGATCGGGCGTGAGGGCGATCTGCCCTGGCACCAGCCGGACGACCTGGCTCACTTCAAGAGGCTGACACTGCACCACCCCGTCATCATGGGGCGCAAGACGTTCGATAGCTTCCCGGGGACGCTGCCCGGCAGACTCAATATCGTGGTTACGCGGAATCCTGAATATCGGGCGCAGGGCGCTGATGTCGTGGATTCGCTGGATAAGGCGCTCTCGCTCGCATTCAAAAAGCAGCCGACTCATGATGTCTATGTCGCAGGCGGCGGCGAGATCTACGCCCAGGCCCTGACCCGGGCGGATCGGATCGAACTGACGCTGATCCATGCCGACGTCGAGGGAGACGCGAGGTTCCCCAGCCTGCCAGCAGGGGACTTTGTGGTGCAAAACCACCTATACAGGGCCAGTGACGCGAGCAACCCGCTGCCAATGACCTACCTGACGCTCGTCAGGGCCTGAAAACACTCTTTGAAAGTATTTTGTTAGGTATGAAAGAGGGTGGTTTTCCTCGGCAGAGCAAATACCCTGATCAGGTTGCGCGGCCTAGGGTTGAGCGACAAGTGGCGTTTGGAGGCCCTAAATGGGGCTGAATGCCTAACGGATGCAGAATCAACTGCATCCATCGCACCAAAACGCACCCCACTTTCAAAAAAGGGGTGCACACTGCTCAAATTCGGGTATACTTCGCCGGTACGAGTAGATTCCTTCACTACGCGTCCTGCTCGGCGTGGGTGTGGGGTCAGAAACGAGTGTTTAGTTCGCGAATAAGCATCTTAGAGGAGAGTATTCAAATGAAGACCGCTGCAATGATTCTCGCTGCCGGCATCGCTTCGAGCGCCACGGCCCAGGTTGACAACACCATCGTTGTTGATCCCTTCGCTGGTACCGTCAACATCACCTACAACGGTGCTCTGCCGGTTCAGCAGCTCTGGAGCGACATCTCGGTCCGCATCACCGGCGACGGTGCCATCAACATCCTGAGCCAGTCGCCCAACTACACCGACCTGCTCAGCCCGGCTGGCGCTGTCATCACCGGTGACGGCTCCGGCGACGTGACCTTCGTCGGCGCTGCTGGTGGCTCGCTGCTCGGCGGCACCCACACCCCGGACAACCCCTGGGCTCCGTTCACCTTCAGCTACGCTGGTGATGTCAACAACTTCGGTTTCGAGCTGTTCGGCCAGAACACCAACACCTTCGTTCAGGCCCCGTTCGGCAACCCGATCAACATGCTCAACGGCGACGGCTCGCAGGGCCCGCAGTCGTTCGAGGTCATCATCGTTCCGGCTCCCGCCTCGGCCGCTCTGCTCGGCCTCGGTGGTCTCGCCGCGATCCGTCGCCGCCGCTAATCCCGGTAGCCTCGGACAGATCAATCTGATCTGATACCAGCCGCCCGGTCTCTGACCGGGCGGCTGTCTTTTTGTGCATCCCTATTCTTGCTGACACGCAGATCCAGTATTCTGAGCACATGGGAAGTGGGCGGGGAGTTCTCGATCCCCGGCTTGGAGATACTCAAATGCTGAAGAATGCAATCACGGCGTTCGCTGTGGTCGCGTCGGTAAACGCCGCCTCGGCGCAGGACATCGATATATTCATCGATCCCTTTGGGGGCACCGTTACGATGCAGTACTACGGCTCACTCCCCGTCCAGCAGCTCTGGAGTGATATCAGCGTCAGGCTCTCGGGGAATGGGCCGATCACCATTCTCAACCAGTCGAACAATTACACTGACTTGCTCAGCCCGAATGGGGCCGTAATCACCGGCAACGGGACGGGCAACGTGACTTTCGTCGGCACTGCCGGCGGAGCGCTGCTCGGCGGCACACATACACCAGATAATCCCTGGGCCCCGTTCACCTTCAGCTACGGTGGCGACTTCCAGCACTTCGGATTCGAGCTCTTCGGACAGAACACCTGCTATTTCGTCCAGGCACCATTTGGCAACCCGATCAACATCCTGAACGGTGACGGCAGCCCTGGGCCGCTGTCGTATCGCATCTGGGGGCCGGCCCCCGGAACAGCCACGCTCCTGGCATTCAGCGGGGTCGTCGCGTTCCGTCGTCGCAGAGCATGATTACACCTCACCACCTGTCCATAAAAGGAATTTTCAATATGAAAGTCGTAGCATCCGTTCTTGCCGCAGGCATCGCTTCGTCCGCAGCTGCACAGGTCGATTGCACAATCTGCCCGGATCCGTTCGGTGGCACTGTAACCATCACATACAACGGTTCGCTCCCGGTCCAGCAGCTCTGGAGTGATATCTCGGTCAGGATTACAGGGAATGGCGCAATCACGATCCTGAGTGAGTCTCCCAATTACACCGACCTGCTCAGCCCGAGCGGTGCAGTCATTACCGGCAACGGAACCAACGAGGTCACGTTCGTTGGAGCCGCAGGCGGCACACTCCTCGGCGGCACACACAGCGCCAACAACCCCTGGACTCCGTTCACCTTCAGCTACGAGGGCGACATTGCCAACTTTGGTTTCGAGCTGTTCGGCCAGAACACCAATACCTTCGTCCAGGCCCCGTTCGGCAATCCGATCAACATGATGAACGGCGACGGCTCGCTCGGGCCGATGACCTTCGAGATCTGCATCCCGGCTCCGGCAACGGTGGCGTTGCTCGCGTTCGGTGGTATCGGCGCATTGAGGCGTCGGCGCTAGCGGCTCAGAACTTCAGGACCGAGTGCAGGTGGCCGAAGTCGTCAACTCGTTTGGCGCCGCCGAGGGTTTCGAGCTCGATGAGCACGGTGATGCCACGGATGTCGGCTTTGCAGTCGTCCCGGAGGAGTCGTGCGCAGGCCTCGAGTGTGCCGCCGGTGGCGAGGAGGTCGTCGACGAGGACGACTCGGCTGCCGGGGCGTATGGCGTCGATGTGGATTTCGAGTCGGTCTGAGCCGTACTCGAGGTCGTAGTTCGCGCCGTGGACCTGTCCCGGGAGCTTGCCGGGCTTACGGATAGGGACGAACCCGGCCGAGAGCGACTGGGCGATGGCAGTGCCGAAGATGAATCCCCGGCTCTCGGCGCCGACGACGAGCTCGATGCCCTTGCCGCGGTACGGGTTGGCCATGAGTTCAACGGCCAGCGCCAGGCCCGCCGGGTCGGCGAGCAGCGGCGTAAAGTCCTTGAACATGATGCCCGGCTTTGGATGGTCCGGAACGTCTCTGATCAGGCGACGAAGCTGTTCCAAGCCGATCTCCGGGGTTGGCAGGGCGCGAGCAAAGAATGCACCAGCGGCGGCCATAGGATAGCCGAAGGCATCGATGCCAGCCCTTGGCCGACTGTTACGAAAGCTGTTCCGAACAAGACCCACCCATGCCAAGCAACCGCACATCGAAGAACGCACTTGAAACGATTGAGCCTGTCGGCGCGCGCATCCTGATCCGCAAGGACGAGGACAAGAAGCAAACGAAGGCGGGCATTCACCTGCCAGACAAGATCGAGATCCCGACGATCACGGGGCGCGTGATCGCGGTGTCGGCCCAGGTCGAGGCGGACACGGATTACACGATCAAGAAGTATGACAAGGTGCTTTTCAATCCGAAGCACGCGGTGCCGGTGGACCTTGAGGGCGACAACCGTCTGTTCGTGATCCCGGTTGAGGATGTGGTGGCGATCTTCCGCCGTGAGCAGGACATGCAGGACTGAGCCCCCATTGGCGAGTGATCCAGCCATCCTGAGACGGGCGCTTGCGGATCTGCCGGACCCGCTCGGCGTGCCTGTGCTGGGTGGCGCGTTCGATCTTGCGATCAGGCCACCGGGTTCCAAGAGCGAGACCAACCGGGCGGTGATTCTGGCTGCCCTGGCTCACGGGAAGTCTGTGCTGCGTGGGGCGCTGACCGGGGCCGACGATGCGGAGGTGGCGCTGGCGGCGATCCGGGCGCTGGGCGCGAAGGTCGAGGTTGCGGGCGACACACTGATGATCGAGGGCGTGGGCGGGCGCTGGCCTGTCGGCGATGAGGGCGTCACGCTCGACCTGCACAACTCGGGCACGAGCACGCGGTTTCTGGCAGCGGCGGCGATGCTGGCGACGGGCCCCGTGACGATCACGGGCAACGAGCGGATGTGCCAGCGGCCGATCGAGGAGCTCGCCGAGGCGTTGCACGCGCTTGGGGCGCATATCGAATGGAAGAACAAGGCGGGGTATCCGCCTCTGACGATCATCCCGCCGGCGGGCGGTTTGCCGCGGGACGTGGAGCTCTCGTTCGACTCTCCCGCGTCGAGTCAGTTCGTGTCGGCGCTGTTAATGCTCGGGCCCTGGGTCACGGGCGGCATCACGGTGCGGATCACGGGCAACGTGACGAGCTCGCCCTACCTGACGATGACGCTCGATCTTCTGGACCGGGCGGGCGCGACGGTGCGATCGACGGATGATCTACGGCTGATGCGCGTCTCGCCCGGTGAGCGGCACGGGCTGGAGGCGTTCGAGCTGGACATCGAGCCGGACGCGAGCGGCGCGACGTATTTCTGGACCGCGGCTGCGATCGTGCCGGGTGCACGGGCGATGGTCGAGGGGCTCGGCGCAGGGGCGGTGCAGGGCGATGCCCGGTATGCGGGTCTGCTCGAGCGGATGGGCGCGGTGGTTGAGACGGGCTCGCCCGATCGGCCGGGGACGCTGGTGGTCGGGCCGATCGTGCTCAGGCCGATCCTTGCGGATCTGGCGCCGATGCCGGACACGGCGATGAGCCTTGCGGTGGCGGCGTGCTTTGCGCCGGGCACGAGCGTGATCCGCGGGCTCAAGACGCTGCGCATCAAAGAGACGGACCGGATCGAGGCCTTGCGAGTGGAGCTCGGCAAGATCGGGGTGACGGTCGAGGTGGGTGTGCAGGGCGATGACGAGACGATCACGATCACGCCGCCGGCGAGCGGTGTGGATCGGTCGGCGGGCGCAGAGCGTGTTGAGTTTGACACGTACGACGATCACAGGATGGCGATGAGCCTGTCGCTCATCGGGCTCTTGCGACCGAACGTGTATATCCGCGACCCGGGGTGTGTGGCCAAGACGTACCCGACGTACTGGAAGCAGCTCGCCGAGCTTTATGCGCCGGCTGTCATGGACTGAGCGCTGGCCTGCGGCGCAAGCGGGCGGTCGATGGCCTCGGAGGCCAGGGCCGCGAGCTTCTCGACGCGGCATTCCCAGAGATGATGCGACTCCACGATCGTGCGCCCGGCGGCGGACAGAGCGCAGAGGGTGTCGGGGCTACTCAGGAGCGATTCGATCTCGTCGCGGGCCGAGGTCGGATGCTTTGGATCGAAGCTGGCGCAGTGTTCTTGCCCGAAGTGCTGGCGGACGAGGTAGCGGTCCTCGCAGACGCTGGCGCAGCCCGAGGCCATGGAGAGGAGCAGGCGTTCGCTGAACGTGTGCGGGAACTGCGTTGGCCCCCATGCGAGGCAGACCCGGCCTGTGGCCAGGACTCCGGGTACTTCGGCGTAAGCGACGTTGCCGGCGTATTTGATCGTGCCTGTGCAGAACTCTTCCCAGGCGTCTGAGCCGAAGACCGCGACGTCCAGGCCCTGGAGTGATTGCACGAGTTGGACGCGGCGCTCGCGGTTGAAGTCCGCGGCGACGGCACGCCACATGCCCGCGGCCATGGGCCAGTTGCCCGTGATGACGGAGCGCGAGCCGCAGACGCAGTCGAGCGCCTGCTCGTAAGGCATCGCGGGGTACTCGAGCATGAGCTGGACGATCTCGTCGATCCAGGGATGCGCCTGCGAAGGCAGCGACCACTTGAGTTCGCGCACGCCCTGCTCGGAGTGGACAGAGCCGGCAACGACGACGTCGTGCGGGCGCTGGCTGAGTGCATCGGGTGTGCAGAGCTCGGGGGCGATGAGTGATGCGCGAGAGATGCCGTGGGGCATGTGCGCGTGCCGGAGCAGTGGCCATCGGAGTCGGAGCAGGTGCAGCCCGTCGATGCTCGGCAGAGCGAGTCTGAAATTCGGGAGAGCACTTGTCTGGTCCATGATGCCCGCGTCGAGTGCGAGGGGGTGATCGACGAGGATCTGGATGAGCGCGATGCGCGAGCCGGGCCTGCGCGCCGCTGGCGGGATGGCCTCGATGGAGGGCGGCATGTTGAAGAAAATGTAGATGCCGGGAACGGTGCCATCGGGCATGTCGGCGCGGGCGTCGTATCCCACAGCTTCGAAGGCGTCCGCGAGTTCCTGCGCCATGGCCCCGAGGAGGCTGTAGCGGGATTCGTATCGGCGAGGGATCCAGACAGGGGTGCTCATGGTCCAGATATCGGAAACGTCGGGGAAATTCGGCCAATTCAGAGACGGCGCGGGCGAAGCGCGAACCGTGCCCGGCGCGGCCCGGTCAGAGCGAGTGCGGGGAGAGATAAAGGAGCACTCGATGAAACGCGCCGCAGCACTGGTTTTGACCGCATTTGTAGGGCTTGCCGCCTCGGCTCAGCCGCTCAAGGTGGCCCTGGAGCCCAAGCCGAACAAGCACGTGATCACGCGGCCGGCACACGACGGGCCGGTGATCCAGCTCGTGATCTGTCTGGACACTTCGGGCTCGATGGAGGGGTTGATCAATCAGGCCCGGACACGGCTGTGGAACGTGATCAGCACACTCGACACCGCACGGATGAACGGACAACGCCCGCGGCTTGAGGTCGCGATCATGCAGTACGGCTCGACACGCCAGTCGAGCGCCGAGGGGTACATGGGGATCGTGCTGCCCTTTACGAGCGATCTCGACCGGATCAGCGAGGTGCTCTACAGCCTGCAGATCGCCGGCTCGGCGGAGTACTGCGGCATGGCGGTCGAGCGTGCAACATACGAACTCGACTGGCTGCCCACGGGCGAAGGTGTGATGAAGGTCATCATGATCGCGGGGAACGAGGAGTTCACGCAGGGCGGGGTCAACTTCCGGACAAGCGTGCCGACAGCTGTGGAGTACGGGATCACCGTCAACACCGTGCACTGCGGCGGCGACGTCGCGGGTCGCAACGGCGGCTGGGCCGAGGCGGCCAAGCTCGGACGGGGCGAGTACAACATCATCGATCAGAACAAGAAGATCCGCTACATCCGATGCCCGCAGGACGACCGAATCAACGAACTGAACGTGGAACTCAACGGGACGTATCTGTATTACGGCGCGAGGGGGCAGGTCTCACGCAGCCGGCAGCTCGCGCAGGATTCGCTCAATGACAACGCGACCCCGGAAGCGGGCGTGAACAGGATAGCCGCCAAGGCCAAAGAGTCGTATTCCAACTCGCACTGGGACCTGGTGGACGCATCAGAGGTCGCGGACTTTGACTACGGCGCGATTGAGCCCGAGACGCTGCCCGCGGAGCTTCAGAAGCTCACGCCCGAGGAGCTTGAGGAGCGCGTTGAACAGGAACGCGCCAGGCGAGCGGAGATCCAGAGCGAGATCCATAAGCTTGTGAAGGAACGCACTGCCTGGCGGGAAGCGGAACTCAAGCGCCTGGGCGAGGCGAGCGAGGAGGGTCTGGATACGGCGCTCACCGCAGCGCTCGTCAGTCAGGCAAAGAACGCTGGCTTTACTTTCGAGAAGTAAGCTCAACTGCAAAGCCGAAGACATGAAAGCGGGCGGGACCCTGTCGGATCCCGCCCGTTTCTTTGATCATGGAGTCTGTGGAAGGCTTCGGATCAGCCTCGGTCGGTGCGCGTGGGCTCGCCCTGACCGTTGGTGTTCCACATGATCTGGTCGTTGATGCTCAGACGCGTCGCATCGAGCACAGTGCGGCCGCTGCGTTCCTTGCGTTGGCCGATGAGCGTGACACGGTCGCCGCTCTCGATCACGTTGTTCTTGGCGTTGGGGCCGAGATCAACGACGATCTGCTTGCCGTCCTCCATGGTCAGGCGCAGGACAGTGTTATCCTTCACCTTCTCGGCGAGCCGCTCCTTCTTGAGCTGCTCGACCTTGGCGACGGTGCCGCGAACTCTGTCGCGGGTTTTCTGAGCGTCCTTCGAGGCCTGCGCCGCGTTCATCTCATGCGTGCGTGCCTCGGAAGCACGGTCGCCTCGCTTACGCGAGGTGTCACCGTTCCGCTCGCTCTGCTTCTGAGCAGTTTGGTTGTCGGCCACAGGGACGGAGTAGATGTAATACGTCCAGTCAGACTGGTATCCACGGTCCTTGTCGTACCTGCCGTCGTTGTAGCCCGCGAGGTAGCCGGAGCTGTAGCGGTTCTCACCGGTGTTGGCGTTGTTGTCATTGGCGTTGCTGCTCTGATTCTTTTGCTTCATGTCGTTGTAGGACGCGTCGTAAGAGTCGTAGCCGTCAGAGTAGCCGTCGTAGTAGCCGTGGTTGTAGATCGAGCGGTCGGCGTCGTACCACCAGTCGCTGTCGTACTCCTGATTGTTGTAGGTCGCGTAGTACTCGCCGTCGTAGTCGTAGCCGTTGTCGGTCCATCCATAGTTGTTGTCATACTCGTAGTCGGTATCGGGACCCGAGATGCCGTCAAAGTCATCGTCGAACCAGTCGGAGGGGTCGTACCATTCCTCCTCGTGGAAGCCTTCATCGGGTTCCCACTCCATGTGGTCCTGCTGATTCTGTGCGTGCGTAGTCACGGTGAATGACGCAGCCGCCAGACTCATGCCGCAGGCGGCGATGATGGCGATGATCTTCGACCTTTCCTGCGTTGCGTTCTGATTCATAAACATCTTGGTACCTCCATTGAGAGAGTTTGAAGTTTCGACGACCTTCCTTAGCCGTCGCTTGTGTTCATCGCAGTTGCGCACGCGATAAACATCACATCTATGAGTGTGGAGGTACGCAGTTGTGAAACAGTGAATCGCGCATAAAGCCTGGTTCATAGTGCCGCGAGGGCCGCCCCACATCGGGGGTCATGCACAGCACAAGCCGTGCCACGAGTGTACTTTGACCCCGCGACACGGCTTGCTGTCTGTTGAGCGCGTGTGTGCTCGTTACCGCTGCCGCTGCTGTTGTTGCTGACCAGATGCGCCTGCCGTTGTGGGCTGAGCGATGCTGCTGCTGTTCCACATCATTCGATCGTTGATACGGATTCGGTTTGCGTTCAGAACGGGTCGCTGGCCGAACCGCTCCTCCTGCCCCACCATGCTCAGCCGATCGCCCTCGGCGATGAGATTCTGATCAGCCTGCGGCCCGAGGTTTGCGACGAAAGCGTCGCCGCTATCGAGCGTGATCTGATGGAGCGAGTGTCCCTGGAGTGATTGATCGACGCGTTCGGATGCCACGGGTTCGATGCGCGAGACCGTGCCGCGGTATCGGCGGTGAGCCGCGACGTCGCTGTTCGTGCTCTCTGACTGGAACTCGCTCGAGCCGAACACGCCCGCCCGGTCGCCTCGGACTCTTTGCTCATCGCCCCTGCGTTCGCGCGCCTGGCGTTCCGCGAGTTCCGGGTTGACGGGCTGGTCGTTGAGGTAGTACGTCCAATCCGACTCGTAGCCGCGCTGCTTGTCGTAATAGCCGTCGTAGTAGCCCTGGCTGTACCCGTCGCCGTAACGGATCCGGTTCCCGGCATCGTTGTTGGGGTTGTGGTGGTCGTATCCGAACTCGTCATCGTTGTACCCGTCGTAGTAGCCGTCGTAATAGCCATCGCGAGACATGGTCTGATCGGCGCTGGTCCACCACTGACGGTCGTAGCCCTGGCCGTCGCTGCCGACCGCGTCCTGTCCTTGCCGGGCGTTTTGGCTCCGGCGATTGGTGTCGGGCGTGCGGTTTGCGTCGGGGTCACCCCGGTTGAGATCGCGGTTGCGGGGCTCGTTGAGCGCTGTCCTGTTGCGGTTGCCCGGAGCGACGGTCTGCTGCCTGCGGTCCATCTCGCTCGGGACCTGCTGGCCGTTCTGGACACCCCGGTAGGCGTCGCTGTAATACATGGACGGGTCGTACCAGCCCTGATTGACCGCCTGCTGCTGTTGCTGTGGCTGCTGATTCTGCAGGTTGCCCTGGGAGCGGCGGGAAGACTCAGGCTGCTGCTGAGGCTGGGCTTGCTGAGGCTGCGTCTTCTGGGGCTGCTCACTCTGTTGTGGTTGCAACTCCAGCGCGTAAACGGGTGTGACGACCGAGCAAAGTGCGGTGATGACACGAATCATATCGGCTCTCCTTGAAGCGCCAACCAAACCGGCGGGCACAGGGGTAATCGCAGATATGAGTCTGTGGGATGTATTTCAGGCCGGAGTGAATCGGGCCTGAATCTTCGTTCATGAAACGACAAAACCGCTGAACTCACTCGATGCGGTGTCTATTGATCCTCATCGGAGAGGCCGACGGGCACACTGGCGTAGAAGGAATCCAGATCGGCTTTGAGCTTTGCCATGGATGCCTCGTCGAGGTACATCATGTGGCCGCCGACGTAATAGTAGTTTTTGATGTTCTCGTAGAGTTCGTCGGCGAGCTGCATGTGGGCGTGTGTGTAGTCCATGCCCAGCGGTGGCGTGGCGAGGTCGTGGTAGCCGCTGGCGATGAATACCCTGATGTGCGGCTGCTCGTGCATGACCGAGCGCAGGCGTTCGGCGACGTTGACGTAGCGAGCCTCGCCCGCTCTGCCGTAATCCCAAGGCCAGACATTGGTGAGGATCTCGTAGCTGAGGTCGCTCTCGAAGCCGAGCTCCTCGCGGATGTAGGCGTTGAAGGACTCGGTGTAGTTGGAGCGGATGACGGCTTAGGACGGGTCGTAGTCGTAGGTATCGCCCACGCCGTCGCGGTCCCGGCCGGTAAAGCGTGAATCGAACCGCCCCACTGTCAGGCCCTTGTCGCGGAGGAGCTCCTTGCAGAAGCGCCCCTGATCGACGCGGAGGTTTGCGCGGCGGATGAACTCGGGCTTCAGGCCCGTAAAGTCGGCCATGCGACGGACGATGTCGTCCTCCTCGGCCTGGGTCAGGCGGGCGCCCTTGATGAGGGCCGAGGCGTAATCACCGAGCGCGAACGCCTCGGCTTCCTTGTAGAACTCGTCGATGGGCTTGTTCTGATGTTCGGGCGGGAGCATGTTGTGGTAGTGCGCGGTGGCGGCGTAGGAGGGGAAGAAGCAGATGTAGGGGATGTCGTTGCCCTGTCCGAAGCGGAGCGTGGAGAACTCGATAATGCCCGAGACGAGGATGACGCCGTTGACGGAAATGCCGTGCTGGCCCTGGAGGTGATGGGTCAACCCCGCCGCCCGCGTGGTGCCGTAGGACTCGCCGGCGATGTAGAGCGGGCTGGACCAGCGGCCGTTACGTGTGATGTAGCGTTTGATGAAGTTGGCGACGGAGGCGATGTCGGACTCGAGGCCGTGGAATTCTTTGGCGCTCGTGTCACCCTGCGCCCGGCTGAATCCTGTGGAGACGGGATCGATGAACACGAAGTCGGACTTGTCGAGCAGCGAGTTTGAGTTGGCCTCGACGCGGTACGGGGGCGGGCCGGGTCGGCCTTCGTCGTCGGCGTAGGCGACTTTCTTCGGGCCGAAGATGCCCAGGTGCAGCCAGACCGAGCTAGAGCCGGGCCCGCCGTTGAAACTGAATGTGATCGGGCGTTTGGTGGCGTCGGGGTAGTTGGATTCGGGGACGTCCTCGCCGGCTTCCTTTTTCGAGTTGTACTCGTCGCCGGGCGTCAGAGTCCTGCGGTACGAGATGTAGAACATCTTGGCGCTGGGCTTGGCTTCGGTAGCCTCGTCCTTAACGAGGACGATCGTGCCCGCGGTGGCTTCGTAGTGGATCGTCTCGCCGTTGATCTCGCAGGTGTGATAGGTCGTGGAAGCGTCGTCGGGATACGCGACGAACTCGGGCACGGACTTGGACTCGCTCTTCTTCGTCTCGTCCTTATCCTCGGGCTGAGCCACGATCGGGAAGGCGAGGGTGGTGAGTGCGACAAGAGCGGCGACAAGCTTGAAAATGGGCATCTGCGTTTCTCCGGGGCGTCGCCCGAGCAGGCGACTGCAAGAGCGTACCAGAGACGCCCCGCGGCGTCAGCCCCGAGCCTCGGCATCCCTGGCGAGGTGGCTGCGCTCGGGCATTCTCCGGCAGGGCTTGCTCACGAGGTGACCATCGAGGTCGGCCGCCCGGATGTCCCCTCGCCGATCGCTCAGTCAGCGCTTTGGAGTCATCTCGGCTACCATCGCACTCGATGCACAGCCTGCGATCACTGGCCGAGAAGACACTCACCCGGAAGACCTCCGGCCGGGCGCTCATTCCGGAGATTGACGGGCTCCGGTCGATCGCGATCATCTCGGTCGTGCTCTTCCACGCCTCGGCCAACTATGCCTATTACGTCGATCACGTGGTGCAGGACTCGTTCATTGACCGTGTGATGGTCGCGCTGCTGCACACGGGCGAGTACGGCGTGCCGCTGTTCTTCACGATCTCCGGGTTCATCCTCGCGCTGCCCTTCGCATCGCACCATCTCTACGACAAGCGCAAGCCTTCACTGAAACGGTACTTCACACGCCGCCTGACGCGTCTTGAGCCGCCCTACATCTTCTGCCTGCTCGTACTTGCGGCCAAGGCGGTGATCGAGTCCGGGGCACTGACCGATCCGGGCAAGCTGGGCAGCATCGGGCAGCACCTGCTCGCGTCGATGTTCTACGTGCACACGCCGATTTTCGGGAACAGCGAGCCGATCCTGGCGGTCGCGTGGTCACTCGAGGTCGAGGTGCAGTTCTACATCCTCGCGCCGATCTTGTGCATGGTGTTCATGCTCACGCCCATGGTGCGCCGGACGCTCTTGGTACTGGCCACGCTCGTCGTCTCCTGGTTCTTCGGCGTGGAGAAGCCGATCGAGGGCCCCTACCTGATCCACCAGCTCCCCTATTTCCTCGTCGGCCTGCTCTTTGCGGATGTCTACCTCACCAAGCTCAGGCACGAAGAAGAAAAGAACGGCTGCGAGGGCATGTGGGATCTGGCGGCTCTCACCACACTGCTGGGCGTGTTCGTGCTCAAAATGCTGGACTTCGCGCCGACACTGGTGACACCCTGGCTGATTTTCGCGGGGTACATCGCGGTCTTTCGGGGTGGGCTCGTGCGCCGGTTCTTCGCGGCCCTGCCCGTCGTCATCCTCGGGGGCATGTGCTACACAATCTATCTCTGGCACTTCGTCGTGATCGCCGGGTACCGGATCGTCTACTTCAAAGTCCTCGACCCCTCGCCGACGTGGTACGAACGGCTGCTGTACATCGTCTCGGCGTCCGTCGTGGCGGTCGCGTTCAGCGCGGTGCTCTTCGTGCTGATCGAGCGGCCGACGATGGACCCGAAGTGGCCCCAGAAGCTCGCGGTCATGCTTCGGCTGCGCAAGCCCGAGCAGGCCGACCCCGAACGCCCCGCCTGAGCCCT
>MDTD01112223.1_pt1 | contig 18659 bp, 18 predicted proteins | sample 811221 | NCBI WGS metagenome assembly MDTD01 (sample SAMN05326646, study PRJNA326480) | marine metagenome | isolation source: seawater | place: Pacific Ocean: South West | collected 2011 | reverse complement strand
TATTGCCCCGCTAAAACCATCGCAGACTGCTTTAAGTTTCGAAACAAAATCGGGCTGGATGTCACGATCGAAGCGCTACGCGATGGCTGGCAGCACAAGCGCTTCACACTGGACGCGCTCGACCACTACGCCAAAATTTGCCGAGTGGACAAAGTGATCACACCCTACCTGGAGGCGATTCTATGAGCGAAAAATCTGACAAAAAGAACGTCAGCGCTTCGATCAAGCAGAAGCTACTCAATCATGCGCGGCAGTCGAACTTGGATTTTAATGCCCTGCTCATTCGATTCACGATGGAGCGTCTCCTATACCGCTTATCTATTTCGCCCTACAGCGAGCAGTTCTATTTGAAGGGAGCCATGCTCTTCGTGATGTGGGAGAACACGGCCCATCGCCCCACTAAAGATCTGGATTTGCTCTTTATTCCACAGCATGACAGCGATCAATTGGTGAAGACATTTCAGCAAATCGCGATGCTTCCTAACATTCACGATGGCATCCTAATCGACCCAGCATCAGTAAAAGCCGAACAAATCCGCGAAGAAAACACTTATGGTGGACTGCGGATCAAATTAATCTGTGAACTGGGGACGATCAAGATCCCCTTACAAATTGATGTTGGACTGGGTGACTCAGTCTATCCTTCAACCGAGATCTCAGCGTTCCCTTCATTACTCGATTTCGAAATCCCTAGAATTCGTGCTTACCCGGCCGAAACTGTCGTTGCCGAGAAATTACAAACGATGGTCGAGCTCGGGATGCGTAATAGCCGCATCAAAGATTACTACGATGTCTATTACCTGTCACAAAAGTTTGGCTTCAATGGAGCCGAACTCAGTGAAGCCGTGCAGCTCACCTTTCAACGTCGGAAAACCGCATGGCCGGACGCTTGCCCAATCGGACTCAGTCAGATGTTTGCAACCGAACCCTAGAAACAAACGCAATGGCAGGCATTTATCCGCAAAAACCGATTAGAAGCCCCCCAACGAACTGCCCAAAATCGTTGACCGAATTGTAGACTTTGTGCTGCCGATATTCCTCGATTCAACCATAGCCGATCAAATGTGGAATCCAAGCAAGGACTGGATCCCACGAGCTTGATTGATCAAAATAAACCCAGATGATGCTAAAATGGGGGCACATCATTACCTTTCAGGCATTATATATTCTGGTCAGACACTGCACCTTTTGCCCCGCCCAGACAGGCTTCTAAAATGTTAAAATTTACGAATGACCCGTTTGCCCGCTCGCGTTTGCCCGCTCGATGAAATTAGCCAATGGCAACAATACCTGCGTTTACCCATGTGGGAAGACCAAGGAGGCAACACAGGCTTGTTGATCTGCATTAAATGCCGCCGAACGCCGACAAATATAAAATGTCGACGAACGCCCACATTATAGCAATGTAGCTAATCGACTACATTCAGTCGCTTACTTATGAACATCATCAGCATCAAAGATCTCGCGGGCCTGATCAAACAGGAACGTAAAAGCCGCGGATGGACTCAGGTTCAATTGGCTGAACGCTCAGGCGTGAGCAGGGATTGGATTATTGGCTTGGAAAAAGCCAAACCGAGCGTCGAACTGGGCCTGGTATTACGCACTCTAAAAGCATTACACCTCCCGCTCGAAATCAATCAATCAAGTCAGTCAGTTCAAGACGGGATCGACTTGAACGATATCCTCAATCAAACGAGGCAGCGAGATAACGAATCATCATGAATACGGAAAGCCTCAGCGTCATTGCCAATCAGCAAAAGCTCGGCACGGTGAATTACCACAAAAACCGACTGAGCTTTCGCTATGCGCCGGAATGGCAAGTTTCCAGCCGTGCCTTCCCTCTCTCGGTCTCGATGCCGCTCTCGCGTAATGAGCACCCACCGTAGCCAACGATCTAAACAGACAAGGCCTCTCATATCCAATCGTGCAAACGCTATCAGAGTCCATCAGCAAACGAGCTAGTGAGCTGCTTGCCCATTATTTCTAAATTCGAAGCAACCTAAATGGGGTCGTTATATTTCAATTAGTGCTGCAGCCGTCTTCATGATATAAACGTAAACAAGCGACTGGAAGCACGCTTCTACTGTTCATTCGAAAGTGAAAAGGTTCGGTGAAAAGTTCGGTGAAAGGTTCGGTGAAAGGTTCGGTGTAAACACCCGACCGTATTCTTACATTATTGAAGGCCAACCCTGAATGGTCGCTCGCGAATGTAGCAGAAGGGCTAGAGATGACCGTAAGAGGTATCGAGAAGGACACCGCTAAATTAGTTGAGGGCAATAAATTGAAATACGTTGGACCACAAAAAGGCGAACACTGGGAAGTATTAAAATAAGCAAGACCTGCAAAGCAATGAATTCGATTGGGGTAGTTTCTAGGGTAGTGACTGCCCAAGAAACTACCCCAAAGACTACCCAAGAAACTAGATAAGCAAAATAGGTAAACCAGAGCGCGTCACACAGAACCGAGTCATCGAGTTGTTCACGGATCATTGCTGACTGGCATAGTTCTGGTGTGAGGCTGATGCGTTTATTCGTCCGGAAAAGATGTGGCTGTTGTCGGGGAAGAAATACATCGCAGTCATCCAAAATGATGTAACTACCCTTTCTGTGATTGACGCCCGCTTAATTAAGTGAACATTTGAATACACGAAATCAGCCCACTCTTGAGCATGAGCAAGGAAAAGAAAAATACGGATTCCAATCGCAATGAAAAACCAAATATTCGTTCTTCGGCTGCGGAATACCTAAGCTTTGTCGCCGCAGGCGGTGGCTCGGAAGGAGCCGTCGAAATGCGCTATGAAGATGAGAACATCTGGCTGACACAGAAGCTGATGGCGGAGCTCTACGGAGTCTCTGTCCCCGCGATCAATCAACACCTAAAACGAATCTTTGGGGACAACGAACTGCAGGAAGAGGCAGTTATTAAGCACTACTTAATAACTGCCTCCGACGGTAAAAACTACAAAACGAAGCACTACAGCCTACAAGCGATCATCGCAGTGGGCTTCAAAATCGAGAACGAGCGTGCGGTCCAATTTCGCAAGTGGGCGAACCAGATCGTCAAAGACTACACGATTCAGGGCTGGACGATGGATGTGGAACGCCTGAAGCACGGTGGCAATTTGACGGATACCTTTTTCGAGCGCCAACTCGAAAAGATTCGTGAGATCCGCCTCTCGGAGCGAAAATTCTACCAGAAAATCACCGATATTTACGCAACCGCGTTGGACTACGATCCCTCTGCAACAGCAACTCAGCGCTTCTTTGCCGCTGTTCAAAACAAGATGCACTATGCGGTGCACGGCAACACCGCGGCCGAAGTAATCATTGATCGCGCGAACCATGAGGTCGATCACATGGGGCTCACGAATTGGGAAGGTGCACCGCAAGGGAAGATTCACAAATACGATGTGAGCATCGCTAAAAACTACCTTTCCGATTTCGAATTGGAACAGATGCAGCGCATCGTCTCTGCTTACCTAGATATGGCTGAAATGCAGGCCATGCGAAAAATCCCAATGACGATGGAAGACTGGGAACAGCGACTGAGCGGCTTCTTACAACTCTGGGACCGAGAGGTTCTGCAAGACGCAGGAAAAGTAAGCGCGGAGATCGCCAAAACCCACGCCGAATCCGAATTTGAAAAATATCGAATCGTGCAAGATCGCCTATTTGAAAGTGATTTTGATAAAATGCTCAAAGCCATCGATCCAGAAACAGAGTGACTCAGAAGCCAGAACCAGGGTAGATTAGGTGGCGGTGATCGACGCGATTGGCATCGCATCGCTACGAAACTTTGAAAGACAGCTCTTCGCGTAAGGGTGTAGCTCGAAGAGCGAAGCCCCGACGTCCTACTAAGGGCTGTGCCATGCGTAGCTCGAAGAGCGAAGCCTACAACCGTCGTGCTAAGGGTGTGCCGTGCGTAGCTCGAAGAGCGAAGCCTACCGTCGTGTTAAGGGCTGTGCCATGCGTAGCTCGAAGAGCGAAGCATGGTGCGGGTAGACGGAATCGAACCGACGACCTCTGCGTGGAAGGCAGATGTTTTACCTCTAAACTATACCCGCGTGGATTGAAGGTTCGGAAGATGTCGACAGTCATGCCTATGGGTCAAGTAGGAATTGATAGAATGTAGAAAAAAAGTGCTTTTTTAAGAACGACCGTGACAAACACGATTGAAGACATAGGTTCTATGCTTTCAAATTAAAGTGATTAGGCATGCGCCTACATTGGAATGTGCCCAATCCCTCCCCAGTTATCATACATCTAATGAAAAAAATACGTCTAGGAACGATCGCCCTATTACTCTGCTTGACGCTCAGCTTGACCGCCGAGACCATCCAAATCCTTGGAGTGGGTAACAGCTTTACCGTAAACTCGCAGAAGTATCTGCCCCAAATTATTGCATCCGATCCGGAGGTGGATGCTGTCGTGGCCTGCGCATACATCGGAGGCTGTCCCTTGGATAAGCACATGAGCTTGGCAAAGGCCCATGAAGCGAATTCTGAGGAAGGTGCTAAATATACTTACAAAATCGACGGCAAAGATGCGGCTCGCAATGTCTCCCTCAAGCATATGCTACAGGACCGTGAATGGGACTATATCACCATCCAGCAAGTCAGCACCAAGAGCTATAAGATCGAGAGTTATTACCCCCATGCGAAGGACTTGATCGACTATATCAAAAAATACGCACCTCAGGCAGAGATTATCGTGCATGAAACTTGGTCGCATAGTGTCGACAGTTATCGGGCAACTGACTGGGGCCTCGATCCACGTGAAATGTATGCCAAACTTCACGCGGCCTATAATCAAATCGCCGAGGAATACGGCCTACGCATCATCCCAGTGGGCACCGCCTTCGAAAATGCCCGCAAGACTGAAATGTGGCATTACGAGCCGACTAGCATCGATCTCAACAGCCTGAGCTATCCAGAAGACAAGGCGAATCTGCCTGACGAAAGCAAAAGTATGAACCGTATTTTCTACTGGAAAAAAGACAAAGAAGACAATTGGTCCGTCAAAACTGATGGCTTTCACGCGGGGCGTAATGGCGAATACCTGGGAGGCTTGATGTGGTATCAATTTTTCTTCGAAAAGGACCCACGTGAAATTACTTACAAGCCTGAAAAAATGACAGAGGCACAAGCCGTATCACTACGTCAGATTGCCCACGACACAATTCAATAAGGACGGCACCTGCCAGTCGCGGCGCCGGTGAAGTGTCCGTTAAATATGAATATAATCCCGAGCTTTAACGGAACACACTCTTGGAACTTCACCCGCCGCGGCGGCATTTTTCAAGTTCAGATCGATACAGTCGAAGACTTGCGTGCGCTGAGTACTCTTGATCCCAAACTCTGGGTCGCACTTAGCTGCCCTGTCAACGATCTCGAAATTGATCCACGCACATTGTCCTTAATCGACCACGATGCCGACAGTCGTGTCCGTATTGAGGAAATGCTCACTGCCGTGGATTGGACTTTAGCACGTCTGTCACACCCGGAGTCACTCTTCGCTGGTGGTGACTTGCCACTGGCGGCAATCAATTGTGAGGATGCTGAGGGGGAGAAACTACTGGCCTCCGCCAAGCGCATCTTAGCAAATATGGGCGCGCCGGAGGCCACATCGATTTCGGTCGAGCAAGCCGCAAATACCGAACAGATCTATGGCAAGTCTCGCCTGAATGGAGATGGTGTAATCGCCAAAGACGCCAGCGGCGATCCCGAACTACAGACATTGATCGGCGAGATCATGGACTGCTTGGGAGCGGAAATCGACCGCAGCGGCGAGCCCGGTATCACGAAGGCGAAACTCGATGCCTTTTTCGATCAAATGCAGCGCTACGAAAGCTGGTGGCGACAAGGTGAAATCGACACCACTCAGGGCGAAGATGTCTTTCCGCTCGGTGACGCCACGCCTGATGCTTTCAAACATTTCATCGCAGTCGAGCAGAAGATCGATGATTTTTTTGCGCGTTGCCAACTGGCCGCCTTCGACGCCCGCGCTGAGGCGCCTCTCAATCCTGGAGTGGCTCTGTATTCTGAAATCGCCGACAGTGATTTTTCACAGCCTCGTAAAGATATCGAAGCTTTACCGCTCGCCAGGATTTCGCCGAGCTCAACCGTGCCCATTCTCGAAGGGATCAACCCAGAATGGCGCGCCCGCATGCTCAGCCTGTGTGAAAAAGTGATTCGCCCGCTCGGCATAGGCCCCGGCGATTCTTTAGAGATCGATGAGTGGCAAGCGGTTAAAGCACGCTTTGAAGCCTATCGGCTTTGGCGACAGTCGAAACCCTCTACCGGCATAGAAAAGCTAAAAATCAAACGAGTGCGCGCCCTACTCGCCTCGGACTTGCGGGACAAAATTAATGCCTTACTAGAGGAAGACGCACGCTTAGCCCCCGAAATGAAAGCAATCGATAGTGTAGAAAAATTGGCCCGCTATCACCGTGATTTAATTGTATTGCTACAAAATTTCGTTAATTTCAAACAGTTCTACGACGAGCAAGTGTCTGCAATTTTTCAAGCGGGCGAGCTTTATCTGGATGGGCGGGAGTGCCAGCTTTGCCTACGTGTAGGCGACCCGACTAAACACGCAGTGTTGGCGACGCTCTCGCGGGCTTTTGTCGCCTACTGTGAGTGTCGGCGTCAGGACTCACCGACCAAATTCTACATTGCCGCCGTCTTTTCTGCCGGTGACTCCTCGAACCTAATCGTAGGTCGCAATGGGGTCTTTCGCGATCGCAAGGGTCTCCTGTGGGACACGACTATAGTGCGCCTGATCGAAAACCCGATCAGCATCCACGAAGCCTTCTTGATGCCCTATGTTCGCATCGGCCGCTTCATCGGAGAGAAAATTGAGAAATGGGCCGTAACTCGCGATAAAGCGATGCAGAAACAAATGGAAACCGGAGTGGATTCCGTAGGCGATCCTAAAGCGACTGAAACCAGTGCGAATGGCCCCGCAATCGGGGGACTTGCGGCCATGCTAGCAGCTGGCGGGATCGCGCTCGGCGCTGTTGGAGCCGGCCTGGCCTCGCTCTTTAATACCATGAAAGCGCTGACATGGTGGGAGCTGCCCTTGGTTGTTTTAGGCGTAATTTTAATGATCTCACTACCTTCGATGGTGATTGCGTGGCTAAAATTGCGCAAGCGCACCCTCGCCCCCTTGCTGGACGCATCTGGCTGGGCCGTCAATGGGCGCACCCTAATATCAGCTAAACTCGGACGTGTATTAACCAAACGAGCAAGCTTACCACTGAGTTCACATTGTAAATTTGATGAACGAAGTGGCGTGCGCAACGGTCTTTGGGCAGCTCTGGGGCTGACACTGCTAGCGACAATCGTCGTATGGCTCTACCTAATGTTCTAGGCTTGGCAACCAGATGTTACTTATGTCTCGGGCAGATCCCATCAGATCCGCCTATTAACTCCATGTCACAGAAACCTCGTATCCTGCCATGCGCCACTCGATTCAGTCGCGCAGAGAGCAATCTCCGGTCCAGCGCCTCGCTCACGCCAAGGCTTGCTGTACCAAGCGCGTCGCATGCTCGGACAACGGCAACTGAAGCGCGGCGGCATGCCCGCGCTCACTCATTTTCGCCCAAGTTTTTTGTAAGATGCGGATGATTTTGTCTTCTTCCCACTGGCTCAGATACGACTCAAACTGTGTTTCAAGAAAGACCAAGCAGAGCGCATCTTCGATTTGTTGCACGTCCTGGTTCGACTTCAGGCCTTCTTTCAGGTTGATGGTAGTGACAGCCTGGACCGTGGCATCCTCATAGCCGTGAGCTCGTAGCAGTTCGGCGCTCTTTTGTGCATGCCATTTTTTTAAGTCGCTACGCCATCTCAGATAGCCTTTGCGGCCTTCGGGATAGTCACCGCGCGGCATTTCCCAACGACACAAGTGCTGACAGCGTGCCGCCAAATGTACTGCTTCGCTGGCATCTGGGTAAAGAGCGTCCACCCAGCGTGTCATTGCCAATGCATCGTGGAGCTCCTTTGGCACCGGCCCTCCCTCTGATGCGAGCACATTCGGATCCTGACTGTTAAGCGAATCAAATGCTGCGATGGTTTTTATAAAACGCGACTCTTCTTTAAAATGCATACCCCCAATTGACTGCAGCAGAGGCGGCGACAAGTCACACCTAAAAAACATTATCATGCATAGATATGGAACGAAAAATGCGACTCGTCGGTGAATATAACAGTTGAAAGATTCATATATCTGAATAAACGACCCAATCATATTCATGGGCAAACGCCCCTTCACTTTCACCAAACATGTCACCCCCAAGCCAGCAAATCACTCACAAACGCAGTCGTAAGGGCTCCCCGCTACCTTACCTGCTAGTGATCGCCAGCCTAATTATAGTGGCGGCGGTGGCGATCGACCTCTATCTGGAGCGTATCGACCTCGAAATCGCAGTTAATGATCAGCGCGAAGAATGCTTGCTAGAGGCCTCGATTTTAGCTTCTCGCATCCAGGCAGAAGCCATCTCCACCTTTTATTTAGTCGTGGGCCTGGCACGTGTGATCGAAATCAATGGCGGCATCACAGATGCGCAATTTCAAGACATTTGCTCGCAACTGGTGCGCTCTCGCCCCGGATTACGTAATATCGCGGCGGCACCGGACATGGTTGTCAAATATGTCTATCCCCTCGAGGGTAATGAAGCGGCTGTGGGACTTGATTATTCTAAGCACCCAACCCAACGGGATAGTGCCTTCAAAGTCAAAAAAACAGGTCAGCCGCTGATCGCAGGTCCCTTTATACTTGTCCAAGGCAGGGAAGCGGTCATTGGACGCTTCCCGGTCTATGTCCGTTCACCAGAAAGCAATGAACGAAGTTTTTGGGGCATTATCTCGACCCCATTAGACACGGGCATTCTATACAAAGAGGCAGGCTTGTTGGATCCCTCCTTGCCGATCGAAGTCAACATTCGTGGACTCGACGCATCCGGAGCGCGGGGCAAGTTTTTTTACGGTCACGAGAGCATTAGCCAGTCCAATCCAGTCCATTTCCCCATCGAGTTGCTTTCAGGCAGCTGGGAAATGGCTGCAGTGCCCAAAGGCGGTTGGCTGCAGGTAAGTCCCAATGCAACATACATACGTAGTATTACGGGTATTGTCACTCTCTTGCTGTTACTCCTGATCACGATCTACTACCTTTTTTACGGCGCGTCCAGCACAGCCAAAAAATGGAGCGTGAACTTGTAACTATGCGAGAGCGCTTTTATGCCAACATGAGCCATGAGTTGCGCACACCACTGAATGGGATTTGTGGCATGTCCGAGCTCATAAAAATGTCATCACAAGATGCAGAAATTGTAGACAATGCAACTATCATACTACGATCCGCTCAGACCTTAACACGTTTATTGGACGACGTACTCGTGCTGAGCCAATCGCAAAATATACAAATTGATCATATTCAAGAAATTTCACTTGAAGACTTCCTCGCAGAATTAGTGCCACCACTGCAGCATCAAGCCGAAGCGAAAGGACTGATCCTATCCATCAAGAGCATTCCTTTAGAATGCAAACAGATCGAATGTGAACCTGCGATGCTGCGGCAAATACTTTGGAATCTGCTCTCCAACTCTGTCAAATTCACCCACACTGGGGAAGTCTCACTACAAGTGAGCGCTCAAAAAAGAGAGCAAATTTGCTTTCACGTTCGCGACACGGGCATTGGTATTGATGCGAGTCAGCGAGAGCGTATATTTGAAGCCTTCGTGCAAGAAGACGCCAGCGATTCTCGAAAATTTGGAGGCGCGGGTATGGGGCTGGCCATCGTTCATCGATTTGTTCAGCAACTCGGCGGCAGCATTGAGGTCAGCAGCGATAAAGGGCGCGGCAGTGAATTTATCGTTACCCTCAATCGAATAAAAAAGTAAAGCAATCGTCGCCTCTCCCCGCTCCCGCCGGGCTGCACAGCTGCTACTCGCCGACGTAAACGCGCACATAATCCACCAGTGCGCGTGACATCTCACGCATCTCTTCAGAATCCGAAACATAGGGCCCCGAGATGCGACCGTCGCCTTGGTTGGGGTCCCATGCGTTGACCTGAAATTCCATCGTCAGTAGCAACATCATATCGACCGGATCGCTGGGAATGTTCTCCGTAAAGCTGTAGTAAAGCTGTCCATCCACATAACACTTCATCGACTCAGTGGTCCACTCCAAGCCATAGACATGATAGTCACTGTCCATCACATCTACCAAAGAAAGCGCTGGAGGGTCGGACAGAGGGTTGAACTGCTTAGACTCGGAACCACCCGATTGTGACCAGTGATTGCCAAGTGAGAGAAATATCTTCCCCGCAGTTCTACACGAGTCAACTGCTGCACTGATGCAAATAGACCGCCCATAGCGTCGGCAACTTGGACGAAAAATCGTAAAAAGCACAATTCGCAGCACCTGATTAAAATAAGGCAAACACCCTTGACCAACTACGTATTATTACGTATCGATATTTAGTAATATGCAATTTACACTTTTATTACAAGCCGTCCCCAGTTACACCCGCATGGCGCTGTTCGCAGCTGGAAGCTGCCTCATGATGGCACCAATCAGTCAAGCGAGCACATTGGATCTGCCCGTAGCGGATTTGCTCACAAAGTATAATATGGTGGCACTCGGCGATTATACAACAAACGCACACACTGAAGGCCGCTTTATCGTATACGGCTCCACCTATGGTGATGTTTCCGGTGCGCCTAACACATTGACTGTGACACCCCCCGATGAATCAGTCATCGTCGGCGGTTCCGTAAATGGCAATATGACCATCAACTCCGGCAACGTTCGCATCAGCACAAATGGCGTGAATGCAGGCGTCTTACTCACCAACGGTGGCAGCATGGCGACCTTCAGTAATGGTAAACGAATTCAAGTCAACTCTGGCGGCAAAGTGATCCTAGACCCCACGATGGATATCAACTCCAGCGCACAAGCGATGAAACAATTCGCGGTGAATGTCGGCAACCTGAACAACGACAGTGGCGCCTCGATTTATGTAAATAATCAAGGGGACTTAGTCGGAAACTTGGTGGATTCGAACAGCGATGGCTTAGTAGTCGTTAACATGGCCTTTAGTGAACTGACGGAGATCAGGAATAATAACGACAAGTCATTGTTGAATCAACTCGCAGCAGTCGACGGTGTCGTCATTAATGTGACAGGCACCCCAACTGGTACGTTCAAAAACGATGGTTGGAACGATACATTCGCCTCTAAAATGCTCTTCAATTTCGTCGACGCCACCGCAGCGGACACCATCAAGATTTCTGGCAGTGGTAAATTCTGGGGCAGTATTCTCGCTCCTGAAGCCAATATTAATAGCGTCAGCAATATTATCGAGGGAGTCGTCGTGGCTAACAACGTCGTCACCGGCGGACAAGAACTACACCTCCCCGCTCTAGATACAAACTTCACTGAGAAACTGGTATCTGCAGTGCCAGAACCTAGCACCTATGCACTAATTTTCGGATTGTCGGCATTCGTTCTGGTCGCCAGCAGACGAAGATAAATACCTGCCCTATTTGCATGACAAAAAAATGGTAGACTCGTAAAAATACCAAGGTGCGATCGGATCACGTTCGCATTGCATGAGTCCGTGTTAAAACTTGCACTCCTCACTAGAATGCAGGAATTTTGTATTTTTAACAAGATCGCCGATTCATGCGCCAAGATACAGCTTCAGTTACAGACAGTCATCCGATACCCATAGCAGCGAATCAATCGGTTCGCAAAGATGAGCCATCCACGCCCCTAGAATTGCTACAACCTCTGCGGCTGATGGCTAACGCAATCGAGGTTCCGGACAGCTTGTTCAATGGCTTACGTATTCGACAATCACCGACTCCGGACAACATCATAATCTTTGACCGCAGGGACCGGACCGCCTTTCGACCAGAGGGCGTGAGCCATAATTTCCACCATCGTTTCGAACTCGTTTGCGTGCTAGAAGGCAGCGGCTCGGTGCGTATTGGAGAGCAGAGCTTCCTACTTGAGCCGGGCGATTGTGCACTCATTCACCCAAACCAGTTTCACCATTATATGGATGTCGATGCTAAGCAACTTGACTGGCTCTTCATCACCTTCGAGATGAATGAAGCCGATAGCTTAGCGACTCTCAAAAGCTCGCCCCGACGACTGAACGCGACTGGTATTCTAGGGCTACAGAACACACTGCTGCACTACCATGCAAACGATGGAAAACAACCGAACGCACTGGAGACGGCCTACCACTTATCTCATTTCCTAAAGCACATGCGGCAGCTCCGCAATATCCCCGATCAACGCATCTATCAAAGCGTAGCCGAAGACGATAGTCGGGATGCAATTCTAGAACAGATTAATAGCTACGTGCGCGACCACCTAAGCGATGCGCCTACAATCTCAGACCTAGCTGAAGGGATCGGCTACTCCGTCAGTCACATACGAGCGGTCTTTCGTGATCGCCTCGGCGTCAGCCTCGGTCGTTACATTCGCGAGTCGCGCTTATCGGAAGCCGCCAAATTATTGCAGGACAGTGAGCTTAATGTAACTGAGGTGGCCAAGCGCACAGGATTTGACTCACTATTCGCATTTTCGCGCGCCTTTAAAAATACCTATGGCATGCCCCCGAAGGCCTACAGCCTGAAAATCCGTAACGGCCCCAATCAAGAGTAAGTCACCTCGCTAAACGAGAGAATCAATATTGTTGAAATTTATCATTGTCATTTTTGTTAATTAATTAAATTTAACCACAAAAACAATGAAACCATTAAAACCAACACTACTCGTTCTGGCAGCTGGCATGGGCAGCCGCTATGGAGGCTTAAAACAACTGGACGCCGTCGGCCCGAATGGGGAGACGATCCTCGACTACTCCGTGCATGACGCCATGGCAGCGGGCTTTGGCAAAGTGGTCTTTGTCATCCGTCGCGATTTTGAGACACAGTTCAAGCAGGTTGTAGGCGCACGCTATGAAGCGCTCATTCAGGTTGAATACGTCTTTCAAGAATTAACGACTGTCCCCGAAGGTTTTGAGGTGCCCGCAACCCGCAGCAAGCCCTGGGGCACCGGGCACGCCATCCTGATGGCCCAAGATGTCATCAACGAGCCTTTTGGAGTGATCAACGCAGACGACTTTTACGGCAGAGACGCCTATCAGCAGTTGGCACAATTCTTATCGGATTCGCATGGCGCACAAGAGCACGCCATGGTGGCCTACCCGCTGCGCAACACCTTGAGCGAGCACGGCACAGTTTCCCGAGGCGTATGCCGCACAGACGAGGCCAATCAGTTATTGAGTGTCGAAGAAGTCACCGCCATCTCCAAAACTGACACAGGTGCGCAGGCCGGCAAAATTAATTTTACCGGCGAAGAGCTCGTATCCATGAATTTATGGGGCTTCCAATGCAGCATTTTTGACGCGCTCAATGCGCAATTTCGCGAGTTCTTATCCGCTCACGGCGAGGAGGCGAAATCTGAATTCTTTATCCCTTTTGTAGTGGACGAAGAAATTAAGAATGGCCGCAGTCAAGTCACAGTCCTTCGCACAAATAGCCAGTGGACAGGCGTCACTTACCGCGAAGACAAAGCAGCGGTTGAGGCATTTATCCAACAACTCATCACTGAGGGTGTTTACCCCAACAAGCTCCACGCATAAATCCATATCATGAAATTTGAACGCACACCCGTCTCCCAAGACCAACTGAAAAGTGTCACCCAGGCATTTGCACTTTATGGCGACTTCGTCAGCGGCGCTCCTTACGGATCGGGGCATATCAACGATACTTTTGCCATTCACGTGAATCAAGGTGGCAGCTTGTTGCGCTACATCTTCCAGCGCATCAATCACGGTATCTTTCAGAATCCCGTCGAATTGATGGACAACATTGCCCGCGTGTGCGCGCACAACCTTGCGGTTAGCGAGCGGGCCGAAATTGCCGACAGTTCTCGGCGCGTGATGAGCATCATCCCCGCTCGCAGCGGCGAACCCTATGTCCGCGACGCAGACGGCTACTACTGGCGCTGCTACGTCTTTATCGAACAAGCCAAAACCTACGATCAAATCGAGAGCCCGCAACAAGCCTTCGAGGCCGCCAAGGCCTTCGGCGACTTCCAGCAACTCTTGGCCGATATCGGCGGCGAACGCTTACACGAGACCATTCCCGACTTCCACAACACAGCCGCGCGTTATCAAAATCTAGTGCGTGCCATCGAAGCGGACCCTTGCAATCGAGCGGCGTCCGTGCGCGACGAGATTGCCTTCTTTACCCAACGTGAAAAAGACGCAAGTCGCCTGCTGCGAATGATGGAAGCAGGCCAACTGCCAGAGCGCGTCACACATAACGACTGTAAGCTCAATAACGTAATGATCGACGACGAGACTGGCGCGGGCATCTGCGTCATCGATCTAGACACCACCATGCCTGGCCTCGCACTCTACGACTTTGGCGACTTGGTGCGCACCGCGACCAGTCCAGCGCTAGAAGACGAGCCCGACACCAGTAAAGTTGTCATGCAAATGCCTATGTTTGAAGCCTTGGTTAAAGGCTACCTGCAAGGCACTGGCTCGATGCTAAATTCACACGAACTCGCAGAACTCCCCTTTGCCGGCAAACTAATCACATTAGAAACGGGTATGCGCTTCCTGGCCGACTACCTAGAGGGCGACCAATATTTCAAAATCAAACGCGAAGGCCACAACCTAGATCGCTGCCGCACACAAATTGCGCTTGTGCAATCCATCGAACAACAATTTGAAGCTATGAACGACATGGTCACTCACACCAATAAGGAGAACACACAATAATGCGTATTTTAATCACAGGAGGAGCTGGGTTCATCGGCAGTCACGTCGTCGAGCACTATCAAGGCAAAGCAGAGATCCGTGTTCTCGACAACTTGCGAACCGGTTATCGCAGTAATTTAGACGGTCTCGATTGCGAATTCATCGAAGCTAGTATACTCGACAAGGAGGCTTTGACCCAAGCCATGGAAGGCGTCGATTACGTCTTCCACCTTGCCGCACTGATCAGTGTGCCCGAATCGATGGAGCGTCCACACGAGTGCGCGGAGCTCAACATCAATGGCCTGCTCAATGTCTTACAAGCCGCCCAAGCCGCCAAAGCAAAGAAACTCGTGCTGGCGAGCTCTGCTGCGATTTACGGGGACAACCCCAGCGTGCCAAAAGTTGAAAGTATGACACCCGAGCCACGCAGCCCCTACGCGATCACCAAGCTCGATGGCGAATACTACTGCGAACTCTGGCAACGCGAGAACTGGCTCCAGACCGCTTGCCTACGTTTCTTTAATGTATTTGGCCCACGTCAAGATCCCAACAGCGCCTATGCGGCCGCCGTGCCCATCTTTATCGACAAAGCTCGTAAGTCCGAGACAATTACGATCTTCGGCGATGGCGAACAAACCCGCGACTTCATTTATGTGAAAGATATTGCAGCCGGTCTCGCCTACGCGGCCGAGACCGAGAGCGTCACAGGTGCCTACAATATCGGCTATGGAGGCAGCATTCGCATTAACGATCTGGCACAACAAATTGTGGCACTAACAGGTTCCAGCTCGGAAATCACTCACGCGCCCACTCGCGCCGGCGATGTTAAACACTCCTCCGCCAGTGCCGACAAACTAGCCGCGACTGGCTGGCGTCCACAATTCGGCTTCGAACAAGGCTTGAACGAAACGCTCGCAGCAACGATTTAAAACAATAGGCACAAACAGTGCACCAAGGCTATAAGCTGCCTATCGCGGCACGCACGTAGCCTTGGTGTTGCTCGAGTTTGTGTTTGGCTGTGGCGAAATCGAGGCCAGTATGCGCCATCACAATGGCGGCCTTGATTTCGCCCTGCGCGCGCTCAAGTAATACGCCGGCTTCGTGCTCGCTGCTCAAGGCGCCGGCTTGATATACGATGCGACGAGCCCGGACCTTAAGCTTTTCGTTGGTCGCTTGCATATCGACCATATGGCCCGCATAGACCTTGCCCATGCGGATCATGACTGTGGTGCTTAGCATGTTGAGCACGATTTTTTGCGCGGTGCCTGCCTTCATACGGGTGGAGCCTGCAATCATCTCGCAGCCGGTCGCGACTTCGATCGGATACTCGGCCCACTGACTTAATGGGGCATCGCGATTGCAAGCGATCGAAACAGTGCGTGCACCCAAAGCACGGGCGGCTTGCAGGGCTCCTATGCAATAAGGAGTGCGCCCACTCGCCGCGATGGCGACCACCACATCATGCTGCGTCAAGGCTCGGTCACGCAAATCTTTGCCCGCTTGCGAGGCATCATCTTCGGCGCCTTCAGCGGGATAAATTAATGCGGACTCGCCACCAGCAATCACTCCTTGCACTTTTTCGTGCGACACACCGAAGGTCGGAGGACATTCCGACGCATCCAACACGCCTAAGCGTCCACTGGTTCCGGCACCCACATAGAAGAGCCGCCCACCAGCCGACAAACTGGCAAAGATGCCTTCCACTGCAGCTGCAATACTCTCAGCGACGGCCGAGACTGCGCTCACGGCTTCTTGATTCGTTTCTGCAATCAAACGCACGATCGCCAGCGAGTCCAACATGTCGAGATCCCGCATCGCAGGGTCGCCACCTTCAGTCGCCAACGCGCCGAAATCCTCGCAACGCGTAGCTTTCGACGCGTCGGCTTCGAATGCTTCGCGACTTGTGCTGGCTTCACGCTCAGAGTCGAAACTCTTCGAGCTGATAAAGCGATTGAAGCCCTGCGTGAATTTAGCATCAAAGCTGGCCTCAGTGGCATGCCCCTGCATGCGTAGCAAATAGCGTGCACCACCAAAGACAGGTGGCAAACTGGGTCGTATCAAATTAATGGCTGCGGACAGCCCACAGTCTGAAAGACGCATCTCGAAGTTGTGTCTAAAGATTGCTGCCTCCCACAAGCCCCCAGCCAGCACCACGTCAACAGGCAAGCGGATATCAAAGCTTTGCTCTGCTTTTTTGACCGATTGAGCCAATAGCTCCGCTGCTGAAGATGTCACCTCTGAGATGATTTGCAACGCTACAGCATCTTCTTCACTGGCGGCGTCAATGAGCCACGGTGCCAAGGCTGCAATCTGCTTTTTACCATCGCGATAGACTCGCGGAATTAAATCACGCACGCAATCCACTGCGCAGGCGGCACAAATGCGATCGGTCAAAACTGTAGCTGGTCCCACGCCGTCGTGCGCAGCAGTGATCGCCTGCAAGGCACGCTGCCCGAGGTCGTAGCCTCCTCCGTGATCTCCGATTAAGTAGCCCCAGCCCCCGACGCGAAATTCCTGTCCCTGCCCATCGATACCATAGCTCACCGTGCCCGTGCCCGCAATCAACACCAGCCCAGGTAGCTGATGAATGCCACTCCAGAGCGCAGCTACGGCGTCGTGCATCACCTGCACCCTAGCCTGAGTTCCAAAAGCTTGAGCGGTCTGCGCTTGGAAGTGCGCGTTAATCTCGGCATTAGAGCCACCGGCCAGTCCCACAAAAACAGCCCCTAATTCGGACAAAGAAGTCTGCGCACTCAAGCCAGCATAAATCCGTGCCAAGACCTGGGAAGTCTCCACATCAGAACCGTTGGGGTTCAGTGGCAGATCCAGTAAGACATGCGCCCGGACTTCTCCATTCGCCAGAAACGCCACAGCCTCGGTTTTACTGCCACCGCCATCAATGGAAACGTAGACCTCTTTTAGTTTAGCGACTGGCGTGCCCAGGACGCTGCCCTCTGGATTCTTTGTATTCATTTTTTAAGGACTTTCGATTGCTCTATAAGATAGCTAGCAAGGACTCTTATTGAGCACCAGCTGTTTATTAGACATAAAAAAAGCTTCACGCACGATACGTGAAGCTCAGGAACATCGCGCGAGCGATGTTTAAAGTTTTGCAGCAATCGAAGGTGAGGCCTTGAAGGAAATCTTCTTTTTAGCTTTCACATTGACTGAAGAACCGTCGAGGGGGTTACGGCCCTTGCGAGGTGCCGATGCACCCAAGTAGAAATTACCAACGCCAGGAAGCGGAGCCACTACAGCAGGCTTTACGGATGCTTCGCCACGCTTCGGTTTCTTCACAGCCTTAGCCGCTTTTTTGAGAGCTTTTAAGTAAACGGCGCCCACAGCATCCAAGGTGCGTGTTGCCTCTGCTTTACTTTCCAGACCGAGCTCCTTTTGGAGCGCTTCAACGAGTTCAATCTTTGACATATATTTATTCTGTTTTGGGTTTAAGGTCACCACAGCGGCGGTAACAGCAGAACTCAAGATAAGCATATCTCATTAAAAAACCAAGCATTTATGACATTTCTGTGTCACTGCAGGTTTTTATCAAATGGTAGCTAGCACCCCACTACTATCGCCGAAGCGCTCCACTGGCTTGCCTGCTTTTTCCAGCATCGTACAATAAAGGTTACACATGGGCTCGTTCTTATAGCTCAAATGCCGACCACCAGGAATGGCGCCACCCGCTAAAACCACCGGCAAATTGTCATGGTTGTGGCGATTACCATCCCCGATACCGCCGCCATACACCAGCATACAACTGTCAATCAAGTTGCGACCTTGTCCGTCTTGAGTTTTCGATAACTTATCTAAAAAGCGCGCAAAGGCTTGCAGATAAAACTCGTCGATACGTTTCAAGGATTCGATTTTTTG
>MDTD01000151.1_pt1 | contig 18666 bp, 18 predicted proteins | sample 811221 | NCBI WGS metagenome assembly MDTD01 (sample SAMN05326646, study PRJNA326480) | marine metagenome | isolation source: seawater | place: Pacific Ocean: South West | collected 2011 | reverse complement strand
TTCAGATAACCAATTTTTTTTATTAACAAATTTTGGGTTATCTTTTGGTATCGATCCATCTAAATTTATTCTTATAATACTTCCAGGGTGTTTTGTGTGATCTTGAGCGATCATTCCTTGACCTCTTTCTCCAGCAGTAACATATAAATGCTCATTTTTTATTACCAACCTAGATCCAAAATGATATCCAGAATTTATAGGGGGCTCAGCTTGAAAAATATTTTTAAAATCAAGTTTTTCAATATTAAAATTTGCTCTTGCAACAGAAGTACTGGACATCCCATTTAATCTATTCTCTGAATAAGAGACAAAAACAATATCATCTTTATGAATAATATCTAATAATCCTCCTTGGCCATCCTCTAAAACTTTAAGATTATGTCTTATGTTCTTTATTAATTTTTCTTTTAAATTTATAAATTTGATATTTCCAGGCTTTTCTGTAACCAATAAATTTTGTCCGTCAATGAATGACAAACTCCAAGGACTTTCAAACCCCTTGATAATTCTTTCAAGTTTAAAATCTGTAGCATTAAGATCTGAAAATAATAATAGAAAAATTATTAGTATTTTTTTCATTTTACCAAGATAAACATGTTATTTTTATTTGCATATTTAATACTTTGTTTTTTATTTAAAAAAATATTCAATTTATGTTTTAAAACTATTCCTTTTAATCCAGCAGTTTTACACTGTTTAAGGGTTTCTAGCCCTATAGTTGGAAGATCAACTCTCATGTCTTGTCTTTTTTTTGGAAATTTTAAGAGGACCCCATTAGGCGATTTACTAATTTTTTTTACCTTCTTAATCATTTTTTTTGTTCCACCGATTCCTTCTAATGCCACAATTTTATTATTTCTACAAACCACCCCTTGAGTGAATGAGAAGTTTCCAGATTTATTTAAAGCCATTTCGCCACATCTTATATCTTTATTATCAAAGTTGTTTGGTTTGCTTGATGTGTAATTTCCTCTTGATAAACTTATTTCAGGTGTAAATTTATTAGAACTTATTGTCTGTATTCTCTCTTTTTTAAAAATATTTATAATTTGTTTTAATATAGCTGCGTCCCCTAATTTTGAGCTTTTTATAATTTTCGATATATAATAAACTCCCTTTAGATCTAATTTTATAGATTTAAAATTTGGTTTAGTGACTTTTCCTGCAAATAAAATTTTTTTACAATTATTAGTTTTCAATATTGATAAAATTTTTCCAAATTGGCCAATAGATACAGAGTAAGAATTTTTATCTTTTCTAAAAAATTTTTTTTTTGTTAAATCTATTATTAAATATTTATGTTTTTTTTTAATTTTTTTTAAAATATATTTTGGAAATTCAGTTTCACCAAAAATTAACCCAATCATAAATCTTCTAGCTTTTCGGTGAACAAATTGGTCTTTTTTTGTCTTTTTCTATAAACTTTATAACTTCAGTTACAAGTTCATTATCTTTAAATTCACCATTAATTTTACTTAAATTTTCATGAAAATTTTTTGTCGCGAAAATATCTTTATATGCTTTATCAAGCCCAATAATTTTTTGGTTATCATATTTATGTCTACGTAGGCCAATTAAATTTAAACCTTGTAAAAAATTCCTATTTCCAATTGACAAACCAAAGGGAATAACATCTTTGAGAACACCAGTCATTCCTCCGATCATTGCCAGTCTTCCAATTCTTGTAAACTGCTGAACAGCGGAGTTTCCTCCAATTACCACTGAGTCTTCTATTGTTACATGCCCTCCTAGAGGAACATTATTAGCTATAATTACATTATTTCCGATTTTACAATCATGCGCTATATGAGATGAAATCATAAACAAACAATTGTTTCCAATTATTGTTTTTGATCCCCCTCCCTCTGTGCCAGGATTAATTGTTACGTATTCTCTTATTAAATTATTTTCTCCTATTGCTAAACTATTTTTTTCTCCTTTAAACTTTAAATCTTGTGGTTGAGTTCCTATGCTTGCAAAAGGGAAAATTCTTGTTCCTTTTCCAATAGATGTTGAGCCCTCGATGTGAACATTAGAAATTAATTCTACGCCATCCTCTAATCTAACATTTGGGCCTACATAACAAAATGGTCCAATTTTAACATTTTTTGAAACTTTTGCTTTATTGTCGATAATGCTAGATTTATGTATCATTGTTTTCTATCAACTATTGTTGCTGACCATTCTGCGTCAGCCATTCTTTTTCCATCGACTTTTGCTATGCCTTTATATTTCCATACCCTTCCGTGAGATCTTATAGCCTCTATTTCTAAATGTAATTCGCAGTCAGGTATTACGGGATTTCTAAATCTTGCTTTATCTACACCCATTAAAAAAACTAGTTTATCTTTATATTCTTTTGGATCGATCCCATGCGCTGTTAAAGCGGCGGCGGCCTGTCCAAAAGCTTCCACGATTAAAACACCGGGCATAACAGGTTGATCAGGAAAATGACCCTGCACATAAAAACCATCTTTTTTAACAAACATTATAGCTGTTGCAGATTTTAAGGGAACTATTTTAGTAAGTTTGTCTATCAATAGCATTGGTTCCCTATGAGGTAAGAGACTTTGTATTTTTTTTTTATCTATTTCAGTTTCACTCATTTTAATTATTTTTTTTGATTTTTTAAAAATTCTTTTAATGAAACCGCAGGGTATCCCATAACTATTTGATTATCCTCAATATCTTTGACAACACCACTACCTCCTCCAATTTTTACGTTATTTCCAATTTTAAGATGGCCAGATATTCCTGCTTGTCCCCCGATGGAAACGTTGTTGCCAATTTTTGAACTCCCTGCAAATCCTACTTGGCCTGCAATCATACAATTATCTCCAATTTGAACGTTGTGGGCTATATGCACTTGATTATCTAAATAAGTATTTTTACCAATTATAGTATCATCCACTGATCCTCTATCGATTGTACAACCAGTCGCAATTTCTGCATCATCATTAATTAAAACTCTTCCAATGTGTGGAAACTTTAAATTTTTATTTTTAAATGGAATAAAACCAAACCCTTTTTGGCCAGTCTTGCAGTTATCTTGCATTACAACTCTATCTCCTATAATTGTATTTTTAATTATAACATTAGAACCAATCACACAATTTTTTCCAATTTTAACATATTCTTGAATTATTGTGTTGGATCCTATTATTGAATTTTCTCCTATTTTTACATTTTTACCAACTAAAACATTATTTCCAAATTTAACTGATTTGTGGAAGTTATTGCTTGGCTTTTTGAGGCTTAAATCAGGATAGTCTATATCTGCAAATGGATAAATTAATTTTAAGACTTTTGCTAATTCAAACAATACATTTGAAACTATAATTTTATCAACTCTCGATGGTAAGATTTTTTCTAATTTAGATGTAGTTATGCATGCTGATGCTTTAGTATTCAGAGCATTTTCCCTATATTTTATTGAGTCAAAAAAAGTTATATCATTAATTTGTGCAGAATGAAGTGGGCTTACTGATTTAATAGTAAAATTTTTTTTAACTTTTACCTTTGGAAAAATTTTTTGTATCTTGTATTTTTTTTTTTTGAAAAAAAAAATTGACTGCATTTAAATTAATCAAGTTTTATTGATTTAAGTTTTTTATTAAGTAGTGAAATTATATCTTTTGTAATATCTAAATTTTCATCAGCTAATAAAACATTTTTTTTATCCACTACCATTCTTATATTTTTTTCCTTCATGTAGTCTTTTATAATTGGATTTAAAGTCTTAAGAAGTTCCTTCCTGGCTTTTGATCTTTGTTTGGCTACACTTTCTAAAACTCTACTTCGCTCTTTTTGTAAAGAGGAAACCTTCGACCTAAGATCTGTAACTTTCTTTTTATACTCTTCTGCGGAAATAATCTTTTTCTGTTGGATTATCTTTTTTTCTTCATCTTGAATCTGTTTTTCTTTCTTTTTAATATTTTTTATTCCCGTATCTAATTTATTTTTTAAAAAATTTTGTGCTTTTTTACCAGCATCGCTTTCATTTAAAATTAATTTAAAATCCAGAAAGTGAGGAGTTTCTGCAAATAAATAAGATTGGGTAGCAAAAAAAAATAAAAATATTAAAAAAAATTTTTTTAAATTCATATTTAAAAAGTTGTCCCGATGTTAAAACTAAAACTCTCGGTTACGTCTGTGTCAGCTTTTGACAAATTTTGTGAAAAAACAAACGACATTGGCCCTAATGGCGAAAGCCAATTTATTGCAACACCTGTGGATGACCTTATTTCATTACTATCATCAATTGTGCTGTCATAATCTACGCCCCAAACATTACCAAAATCTAAAAATAAGGCTACATCTGCATTAGAATTTTCAGGTAACGCGTTCGGTAAGTTAGTTTCAAAATTTAAAGCTGCTGCATAATTACCGCCAATATGATCATTTCCATCGACTGGCCCAACTTTGTTTCTCTCAAAACCTCTTAATCTTTTACTACTTAACCCTTTTCTTTTACTAAGTCTTACATCATCATCACCTAAACCATTAACTGCAGAAAGAAAAATTTTTCCAGCCCCAACTATATCCTCCGATAGTGATTTATATGTACTTAGACTCAAAGTATTACCAATAAAATTTTTATCTGCGTATAATGGTAACGTTTGACCAAAACTTAAAATTGACCCACTTGTAGGCATGAAAGCTCTATTTCTTTTATCAAACGTAAAACCGTAATTTGCAGCAATTTCGTTAAAAGTGCCAGCTTGCTTTTTTAAGGAAGTAGATGCAGAATTTTCTGTTCTAAGATCATCATAACTAGCGCTCAATCCAAGGCTCACGTTTATATCTTTATACTGCTCGAATGATGTGCCAACAGAAGCTGAAACGACCGAGTTTTCAAAACCTTTATCTGGTTTATCATTTTGTTCACTTGATAATGAATAGTAAAAGGAGTTGCCTAAAAAATCATAATTAGGATCTGAATAAACTAAACTTCCAACTAAAGACTCCTCATCAAATTGAACGTCTAACCCTAATGATTTACCTTGACCTAGCCAATTATTTTCTTTTATTGTAAATGCTACTGTACCACCAGAACTACCAACACCGGCGCCTGCACTGATCTCACCTGTTGACTGCTCGTCAACATTAATATTTATTATTTTTAGATTTTTTTCACTTCCTTCTAAAACTTCGTACTTTACATCTTTAAAAATTCTTCTTTCTTTAATTTCTGCAATAGATTTTTCCAAACTTAAGTTTGTTAGAGGATCACCTTCATCAATTATTAGCTCACCTCTAATTACATCTTCATCAGTAGCATTATTTCCAGTAATATTTATTCTCTCAATTATATTTTTTTCTCCTTCAAAAATATTAAATACTAAACTTACAGTATTATCTCCTAGTATTTCTTGAACGTTATGCTCTACAAATTGTAAATTATTATCCTCTATTAACTCATCTATATCCTCTAATAAATTCTTAACTTTGAATGGAGAATAGTATCCACCTATAAATTTTTGAAAATTTTTATTTAAAGTAAAAAATAATTTTTTATCAAAGACTGGATCCACGTTAGTTGAAATTTTATTTATGGTGTATCTTTTGCCCTCATCTATTGAATAAACCAAATCAGCATTTCCAGCTTTATTGATTTGCGCAATATTTGAGCTGATTTTCACATTATAAAAACCGATAGATTTATAATAATTTATTAATAATCTCTTATCTAGTTCAATTAAATTTTCACTTAAATTTGTATTTCTTGAAATAAATTTCCAAAATTTATCTTCCTCGCTAGCAATAATATCTCTTAGCCTTTTAGATCGTATACTTTTATTCCCTAGAAAATTTATTGATGATATTTTAGTTTGCTCTCCTCTATCAATTTCTATTAATAAATCTAAATTTTCATTGTCAACATTTTTAATTTTAGTCTCAACTTCAGCAAAATTATATCCAAGTGATGAATATAATTTTTTTATAATTTCTATATCTCTTGAAAGATAAGCCTTAATGAAAGACTGTTTTTCTTTAGTTTTTATTAATTTCTTAATTTCTTCTATATAGCCTTTTTTTTGCTCACCAATGATAATAAGTTGATTAACTATTGGATATTCTTTTAAATTAATAATTAATTTATTATTTTTAAGCTCAATAGAAACATTTTCAAAAAAATCTGTTTCATACAAATTATTTAGAGTTTTATTTATATCAGTTTCATTAAAATCTTTATTAATTTCAACATCCCCATAAACTTTTATAGTTTCGTCTGAAACTCTTTTATTTCCCTCGATAATTATTTCTTTTACTATCTCTGCGTTGACCTTTGTAAAAAAGGCAATAGTGAGTAAGAATAAGAATAAAATTGAATTTTTTTTAATCATTATTTTTATTTGTCTAATTTTTTTTTAATATTTTCTCTAGCCCAATTATCGATTTTAATAATATCAATGATATTTTTAGGCTTTTTTATAGCATATTTTTTATAATTACTATCATTTAGTATCTTCAAAATGGTTTTAGAAATGCTTAAAAAAGGTATTTTTTTTTTGGAGAAATCGATCAATTAATATTTCATTAGCTGCATTTATAATTATTGGCGTTGACGGGTGTTCGTTAAATCTTTTTTTTAAGTTATAAATCGGAAAAGTTTTTTTATTAACCTCTTGAAAAACCAAATTTTTAATAGCTAAATGATTAGGTTGAGTTTTTTTTACAAACAGATCTGCAATATCTAAATTCTTTTCAAAAATAGAATTTGCTATAGGTATAATCATAGAAGTTTCGTGATAAATAAATTTTGTTAATCCGTTTTTGAGTTCTACTATTGCGTGAACTAGGGAGTCTGGATGAATAATAATATCTATTTTTGTGTCAGAAATATTAAATAATTTTTGGGCCTCTACCAGCTCTAACATTTTGTTCATAAGTGTCGAGGAATCTATGGATATTTTTTTACCCATGTTCCACTTAGGATGTTTCAATGCATCCTTTGGTTTAATATATTTAAAATCTTTTAAACTGTAATTTAGAAAAGGACCTCCCGAAGCAGTTAAGTAAACTTTTTTTATTTCCTCATTTTTATGATTTTGTAATATTTGAAAAATTGAAAAGTGCTCAGAATCTACAGGTATGATTTTTGTTTTATTTTTTTTCGCATTTTTTTTAATCAAATTCCATCCACAAATTACTGCCTCTTTATTAGCTATTAAAATTTTTTTACTGAGTTTTGTGAAAACAAGAGTTGGCTTCAACCCCGCTATACCAGGTATAGCAGACATTGTTATGTCAGATTTTTTTAAATTCTTTAAATTATCAAAATTATTTAAAATTTTTATATTTTTATTTTTAAATTTTTTTTTAATTTTTATAAATATACTTTTATCAGTAATAATAAAAAATTTTGGATTATATTTTTTTATTTGTTTATAAATAAGGCTATAATTTTTGTTAGCAGATAATAAATTTATCTTAAAAAAATTTTTTTTTTTATCTATAATTTTCAGAGTGGTCATTCCTATTGACCCAGTAGATCCAAGGATAGATACAAATTGCTTCATTTAGTAAATTATTATAAATGAAATATGGCCTATTGGTAATCCAATTAATATTCCATCAATTCTGTCCAAAACACCGCCGTGACCTGGAAAGATTTTACCAGTATCTTTTACTTTAGCTTTTCTTTTTAAAAAAGAGAAAAATAAATCGCCAAATTGACATGCGATTGATGTGATAACACTGATCAAAAATAACTTATAGCTTAGAGTATTTGTATATAAAAATAAAAATGTAGAAATAGTTACATATGTTAAAAATAAAGATCCTAACGCACCAGAAATTGTTTTATTTGGACTTATTTTAGTCAGCCGTGGTCCTTTAAAAATTTTACCAAATATATAACCCCCTATATCTGAAGCAACGCATCCAAATAACAGGGAAAAAAGAATTATATTTAAATAACTGACTTGTGAAAAATAAAAAAAAATAAGACAAAAAAGAGATAAATAAATTAAGAACAGTAGGTTTACGATTATTTTAATTAAATTACTTTTATAAATTTTTTTAGAAATATTTAAAAATTCTAAAATTGATAATGTGCCTAATACAATTAAGCAATATAATAAAATATAATTAGAGTTCATTATCAAAATAATTAAAGATAATAATATAATAGATGTTATTAACCTTTTTTTTAAATTAGTTGACATTAAATAGCTCCAAAATTTCTTTTACTTTGTTTGTATTGATCTATTACTTTTTTTAAATCTTTTGAATTAAAATCAGGCCACAATTTTTTTAAGAAAAACAATTCTGCGTAAGCTAGTTGCCACAACATAAAATTACTAAGCCTTTGATGACCTCCAGTTCTTATCAGGATATCAGGAAAAGGTATGTTTTTAGTAAATAGATTTTTTTCAAAATTTTTTAAACTTAATCTATTTTTTGAGTTTTTAATAGCTTGTAAAATTTCATTTTTTGAACCGTAGTTTATTGCAAGGTTTACAAGAATTTTTTTATTTTTTTTTGTTAAATTCATACTTTTTTTTAGTACCTTTTTTATCTCTGGAGATAATTTTTTCATTTCGCCTATTATGTTAATTTTAATTCCTTGAGAAATCACACTTTCTATTTCCTTAGAAAAGTAACTACTGATTAATTTAAACAAAAATGAAATTTCTTTTTTTGGTCTTTTCCAGTTTTCGGATGAGAAAACATAAAAAGTTACGATCGGAATTTTATATTTAATTGCACTTGTAACAGTTTTTTTAACAGTCTCCACTCCCTTGATATGTCCAAAATTTCTTCCTCTTTTTTTTTTCTTTCCCCACCTACCATTGCCATCCATTATAAAGGCAATATGGTTGAGTTTATTCATATCTGGCTTATCTCTTTTTCTTTATCTGACAAAATTTTTTCTATATGCTCGATGCTCTGATCTGTAAGTTTCTGTATACTTTTTTCGAAATTCTTATTTTGGTCCTCTGAGATTAATTTTGATTTTAATTTTTTTTTTAATTCTTCATTTCCTTCTCTTCTAATATTTCGTATTGCAATTTTACCCTTTTCTCCCATATTTTTTAAGATTTTAATTAATTCTTTCCGTCTTTCTTCCGTAAGGTCGGGTATTCTCAATCTTAAAATCTGCCCATCTGTTTGCGGATTTATCCCTAAATCCGATTTTTGTATAGCTGATTCTATTAATGATATATTAGCTTTGTCCCACACCTGAATAGAAATTAGTCTAGCCTCAGGTACACTCACAGTTGCTAATTGTTCAATAGGCATGAGTTGTCCATACACATCTACTTTAATTGTATCCAGCATGTTTGTATTAGCTCTACCTGTTCTCAAAGTAGAAATATCTTTTTTTAAAGATAAAATACTTTTATCCATTTTAGAAGAATAATTTTTCTCACTAAAATCACTACTCACTTTATACTCCTTCTCCAACTTTATATCTTACAAAATCTAAAATTCTAATTGGTTTTTCAGAGGAGTTTTCTGATAAAATTTCAGATACTTTTTTCTTTGAGTCCATTATCCAGATTTGATTTAAGAGAGAATTTTCACTTAAGAATTTTGAAATTTTGCCTTGGGATATTTTTTCAGCTATTTCTTTTGGTTTGCCTGAGTTTATGATTTCAGCTTTAATAATTTCCATCTCTTTTTCAACGATTTGTTTATTTATACCATCTCTATCTATAGCCAAAGGATTAGAGGCGGCAATATGCATAGCTAACTTAGTTCCAATTTCATCATTTTTACCTTTTATTATACCCTCTAAAGTTACCACAGAGACTATCTTCCCTATATTTTTTTGAATAGAGGAGTGTACGTAAAAGAAATTTAGTCCTTTTTTATTATCAAAGAAATTTGCTCTCCTTATTATTATTTTTTCACCAATTTTTGATATCAAGCTAACTAAATTATCTTTTACAAGGTTTCCATTTTTCATCTTTGTAATATTTAATTTTTCCAAATCTCCTTTAACTGAATAGTTTAATTCGGATAACTCTTTACAAAAGTCTATGAAATCATCATTTTTTGCAACAAAATCTGTTTCTGAGTTTATTTCTATTATAGATAATTGGCCGTTGCTCTCTCTAACCAAAGCTAAACCTTCAGAAGCTGTTCTGCTCATTTTTTTGGAGGCTTTTGCTATACCTTTTTTTCTTAAAAACTCTATTGATTTTTCCAGATCTCCATTCGTCTCATCTATTGCAATTTTACAATCTTTAAAACCAACACCAGTTAGTTCTCTTAGTTTTTTAATATTTTCTAAAATATTTTTATTTGACATTTAAACTTAAATTGAATTATTTTTTTTTTGGAACTGATTTATCTACTTTTCCGTCAGAACCTTTAATAAATTTTTCTGCGTCTTTAATAGTATTTTTTAATAATTCACAATATAAATTAATTGATCTTCTTGCATCATCATTACCAGGTATGGGAAAATCAATTCCAGTGGGATCAGAGTTTGTATCTAAAACTGCAATGATTGGTATACCAAGCTTTTTTGCTTCGGCCACTGCAAGAGACTCGATATTTGTGTCTATAATAAAAATCAAGTCAGGTGTTTTCTTCATTTCAGCGATCCCTCCGAGTGATCTTTTAAGTTTTTCTTTCTCTTTTCCAAATTTTAATATTTCTTTTTTTGTAAAACCTAAGTTTTCTTTTGATAACTGATCGTCCAATTTTTTTAATCTTTTGATTGAGTTTTGAATAGTATTCCAATTTGTAAGCATTCCTCCCAGCCATCTGTAATTTACGTAATACTGGCCTGTTTCTTTCGCTAATTCGCTTATTTGTTCTGACGCTTGTTTTTTAGTTGAAACAACAAGTAACTTACCGCCACCAGAAATTGTTTTATGAACTTGAACCAGGGCATTTTTTATAAACTCAACTGTTTGCGTTAAATCAATGATGTGTATCGAATTTTTTTCTCCAAAAATGTATTTTTTCATCTTTGGATTCCATCTAAGGGTTTTGTGGCCTAAGTGTACGCCAGCCTCTAATAATTGTTTTATGTCTACTTTAGGTACGTTCATATTTTTTTCCGGTTTATCCACCACAGTAATTCCATAAAATGGACCGGTAGGGCAATACCCTTTGAACTGTGTGCGAAATAAAACACTGATATATACAATAGGATTAAAAAATCAATACTCTAAACAGTTATTTTTTTAACATATTCCTTAGCTTTTAGAGCTTTTAAATGATTTAAATTAAATTTTCTATTATTTTGTAATGAATAACTAGCTTTTTTATTTTGTGTTTTAATGACAAATTCAATTTCAGTATCACCCGTTATCGACAAAATTTCTTTAATTTCATTAATATTATAACCCTCTTTTAGCTCTATGGTTACCTTAGAATACGGTTTATTAATAACATCGTCTAAGCATAATATTTTTTTAACGTTTACTCTTTTCTTAGTGTCTGATGGAATCTTATCTTTTTGTAAAGTTAAAATGAAAGACTCAGATTCTTTTAATTTTTCTCTATTTTTAATGAGTATTTCAGAAAACAAAAATAATTCAAACTCTCCTTTTTTATCACTAAATTTAATAATAGCGTAGGGTGTTCCTTTTGCGCTTTTTTTTTCTTGTATAGACATTATTGTACCTGCCACTATTGCTTCGTTATCATCATTGTTATAAAATTGATCATAAGAAGTTATTTTTAATTGATGAAAAATCTCCTCGTATTCGTTTAGTGGATGGTTCGAAATATAAAATCCTAAGGATTTAAATTCCTCTGCTAATAATTCTTTTTGTTGCCAAGTCTTTGTTTCTACAAATTCAAATTTATGCTCAAAATTTTCACTACTTTGAAATAAACTTGTTTGATTACTATCTTTATCCTCATTAATGTTTTTTATTTGTTGTATAATTTTAGGAATAGAATTAAAAATTTTACTTCTATCTTTGGTAAATTCGTCGAAGACACCTGCTTTTGTTAATCCTTCTAATTGTAATTTATTTACGTCTTTAGAATTTACTCTAGATATAAAATCGTCAATAGATTTAAACTTGCCATTTTTTTCTCTTTCTTGCACAATGTTTGATATTGCCTCGAAACCTACATTTTTAATTGCTCCTAATCCATAATAAATTTTTCCGTCTAAAGCTTTAAATTCTGCAAAACATTTATTTATGGATGGCCTTTCTATTTCAACTTTCAATCTTTTTAACTCTTCTACAAATTCTCTTAATTTTGAAGTATTTGTAAGTTCTGTCGACATTGTTGCAGCAATAAAATCCTCTTTATAATAAGTTTTTAGAAAAGCTGTTTGATAAGCGATTAATGCATAAGCTGCGGCATGACTTTTATTAAATCCATATTGTGCAAATGGTTCAATTTTTGTAAAAACAAAATTTGCAACCTCTTTTGTAATTCCTTTTTTTATTGCACCGTTAATAAATCTTTCTTTTTGCCTATCTAACTCCGCTTTTTTTTTCTTTCCCATAGCTCTTCTAAGTATGTCTGCCTCTCCAGCAGTGAATCCTGCTAATGTTTGAGCGATTTGCATCACTTGTTCTTGGTAAATTATAATTCCGTAAGTTGGTTTTAAAATTTCTTTTAAAGTTGGATGAATATAATCTGGTTCCTTTAAACCATTTTTGCAATCATTATAAATTGGTATATTGCTCATAGGACCTGGACGATATAATGCGACTAAAGCAATAATGTCGTCAAATCTATTTGGTTTCATTTGTTTAATGGCCTCTCTCATTCCAGCGCTTTCTAGCTGAAACAGTCCGGTAGTTTCTCCTGTAGAGAGTAGAGAAAAAACTTTTTCATCATCTTTTTTAATTCTACTAATATCAAGATTTATCTTTTTAATTTTTAATCTTTTTAATGTTTTATCTATTACCGTAAGAGTTTTTAAACCAAGAAGATCAAATTTTACCAATCCAGCATTTTCGGATGAGTACATGTCGTATTGTGTAGAAGGTAAAATAAGATTTGAACTGTGATCTACGTAAAGGGGAAATTGTTCAGCTAATTTATCACCTGCAATAACTACACCAGCAGCATGAGTAGCCATGTTTCTATTTAAACCCTCAAGTTTTAAGGATAATTCCAAAAGTTTTTCAACCTTTGAATTATTTTTAATTTCATCTTTAAATCTCGGCTCTCTGTCTATTGATTCTTGTAATGTTAATGGTCTCGAAGGGTCAAAAGGAACCATTTTACAAATTCTATCTACATGTCCGTAAGATAAACCTAAAACTCTACCAACGTCTCTAAGCACCATACGCGCTTTAAGTTTACCAAAAGTAATTATGTGTGCTACACCATCTTTATATTTAGATTTTAAGTATTCAAAAACCTCATCTCTTTTTTCCTCACAGAAATCAATATCAAAGTCTGGCATTGAAATCCTATCAGGATTTAAAAATCGTTCAAAAATTAAATCGTATTCTATAGGATCTAGATCAGTAATATCTAGGCAGTAAGCGACTAAAGAACCAGCACCAGATCCTCTTCCAGGTCCAACAGGTATTGAATTCTTTTTAGCCCACTTAATATAATCCGAGACAATTAAGAAATAACTTGCATAATTCATTGAATTAATAATGTTTATCTCGTGTTTAAGCCTATCATGATAAATGTTTTTGAGTTCTTTTTTTGTTTTTGAATTACTCTTTTTAATTATAAAATTGTCTAATCTTTTATCTAATCCTTCCTCTGCTAATATGACAATTTCTTCCTCTGGAGAGTTATTTCGGCTACTAGCAATAGAAGGTAGTATTGGTTTTGATTTTTTTGGTTTAAAATTAAATCTTAAATGAAAATTATAATTATTTTCTAAAGCTTCAGGTATATCACTATAAATCTTATTAAGTTCTGAATTTTCTCTCAAGAAGTGCTGATTGCTATACTTTACTCGATTTTTATCATCAATAAAGTTTTTTCTCCGATACAAGTTAAAGCATCATGTGCCTCGAACATATCTTTATTTAGATAAAAAATTTCTTGTGAGGCGATCAATGGTAAACCTATTGACCTTGAGAGACCTAAAATTTGATTTTCAAAATTTTTTTCACCATGTTCATTATGTCTTTGAATTTCAAGATATAACCTATTATCGAAACTGTTTTTAAGTAAATTTAAGATTTCATTTAAATCTTTAATTTTGTTTGACTCAATAAGTTTACCAAAAAAGTCTCTAGGACCCCCCGTTAACATAATTAGATCATTATTATTTTTTATTATTTCTTTTAAATTGCAGGCTGGAACATTTGTTTCCTCATTATTTAAATAACTCAGTGAAGATAATTTAGTAAGATTCTTATAACCATTTTCAGTTTTCGCGTATAAGGTTATCTTTCCGATATTGTTATGATGTTTTAGATTTATTTGAGTACCAATTATTGGTTGCGTTCCAACTTTTGATAATTTTTCTGAAAACTCTAATGCTCCACATAAATTATAGCTATCAGCAATTCCTAGAGATCTTATTTTATTTATTTTGCAATAATTAGATAAATCGTCAATCTTTATAGCGCCTTCACAAATCGAATATTGAGTATGTATTTTAAAATTATTAAAAACTTTGTCATTTGTGGGCATTAACTCGTTTTATAGTACCTTCCGAAATAAACAACTTGTAATCTGCCCTGTTAGCAAGTTCTCTATTATGAGTTGCAAAAATAATTGTTTTTTTCAGTTTTTTTAATTTTAAAAAAATAGAGAATATTTCTTTAGACGTTTTAAAATCCAAATTTCCTGTTGGTTCATCCGCTAAGATTATTTTTGTATCTGCAATTAAAGCTCTCGCAATAGCCGCTCTTTGTTGCTCGCCACCGGATAATTCGTTAGGAAAATGTTTAGCCCTATTTAAAATTTTTACATCTTTCAATATTTTTTTTGCCTTTTCGAAAATCATTTTCTTGTTATTCCCTTTTATAATTAAAGGCATCATAACATTTTCTATGGCGGTAAAATCTGTTAATAAATTGTTGTCTTGAAATATTATTGATATATTTTCCCTTCTGATCTCATCTTTATTATCATTTGTTAGATTTTTTGTATTTTTATTATTGATAATAATTTTACCTTCTGATGGTTCATCAAGTAAAGCAAGTAAATGAAGTAAAGATGATTTTCCTGAACCGGATGGACCTACTAAAGCGACTAGCTCGCCCTCTTTAATTCTTATATTTAAATTATTAAAAAGAGTAATTACACCCTTTAAATGATTAAAACTTTTTTTTAAGTTTTTTGTCTCTAATAAAATTTTAGTCATATCTCAATGCTCTGAATGTACTCATTTTTGAAATTCGAGTTGCTGGTAAATAGGAAGCTATAGCTGAAATAATTAATGAAATTAAAAAAATCACTAAGGTTGAATTGAAATTTATTTCACTAGGTAATTTATCTAAGAAATATATATCAGATGGAAAAATTTCTAGATTGAATACTGTTGATAATAAAACTCTTAATTTTTCAATATTTAAAGAAATTAGAATTCCAAGTAAAACACCACAAATTGATGCAAAAAAACCAATCGTCAATCCAGTTAGGAAAAAAGTTTTCTTTATAGATCTATTACTTAAACCTAATGTTTTAAGTATCGCAATTTCTTTTGTTTTATTTTTGATTAAAATGGTTAGACCCGAGATAATATTAAATGCTGCTACAACTACTATTAATGAAAGTATTATAAACATTACATTCCTCTCAACTTTTAGAGCGCTAAATAATGTTTTATTTAAATCTGACCATGTATAAATAAAATAGTTTTGATTTAGTTTTTGTATTTTGTCTTTATACAAATTTGCTTTTAACGGCTCTTTTAAATAAATCTCGATATTTTGATCTTTTGGTTCTTTATCAAAGATTGATAAAGCATCATTAATATTTAAAAAAATAATATTTTGATCAAACTCTAAAAAACCTGTATTGAATATGCCTGCAACTTTAAAGTTTTCTTGTTTTGGTATATTGCCTAATGGTGTAGTAACAAAAACAGAAGACATTAAGCTTAGGGTATCCCCATTTTTTAAGTCTAAATTAAAAGCGAGTTCAGAGCCTATAAAAATATTATTTGACTTGAAGTTTTTAAGATTCCCCTGAGATGTAAAATTATCGAAAAAGGTAGCAATATTTTCTTCACCTTTATCAATTCCTTTTAAAATTACTCCTTTAGCATTATTCTTACTTAACGCTATACCTTCTCCGGTAAATGATTTACTAATACTTATTTCTTTAAATTCTTCTTTTAATTTTAAAACGAAATTGTCATCAATCTTAAAATTATTAGGTTGAACCACAATATGTGGGTTTAAACCTAAAATCTTATTAGTTAAATCAGTTTTAAAACCATTCATTACCGACATTACAATAATTAAAATCGCGACACCTAGCATAATTCCCAAAAAAGAGAAAATTGAAATTATTTTTAAAAAACCCTCTTTTTTTTTAGGTCTTAAATTTCTTAAGGAAATAAGTCTTTCAGCTTTTGTAAACAAAGTATTAAAATTTTAATTTTGATTTAATCTTATTAAGACTCAATATCTCACTTTTAGAGTTCAATTCATTAAATTCTAAATTATCTCCGTGTGATTTTGATCCTATAATTATTTGAAAAGGAACTCCAATTAAATCATGTTTTTTAAATTTATTTGACATATTCTCATCAACATCATCTAACAATACGTCAATATTTTGTTTTTTTAATTCTTTATAGATATTCTCTGCTTTTTCTAAGTTTTCCTTATTGTTTTTATTAATACTGGGTATAATGACTACATCAAAAGGTGATGTCGATTTTGGCCATTTCATAACATTATTATTAAAATTCGCTTCGATAGTAGCGCCTACTAACCTTGATACCCCTATTCCATAAGATCCCATTTTTACAGAAGTTTTTTTACCTTCTTTATCATCTATCAAACAATTCATTGGTTTAGAATATTTATCACTGAAGTAAAAAATATGCCCTACTTCTATTCCTCTTGTCACCATTTGATTTTCTTTTTTAACATTTTTATCAAAATCATCTTTTTTATACTTTTCGTCTGTAACAGCGTAAATTTTTGTAAAATCCTCCCTCATTTTTTTTAAGGACTCTTTATTAAATTTATATTGTTCTAGGTCAATTTGAAAAATATTTTTATCCGCATAAATTTGGCTCTCACCTGTTTCAGCGAGTATCACAAATTCGTGGGAAAGATCTCCTCCTATCGGTCCTGTATTCGCTGCCATAGGTATAGCCTTTAAACCTAAACGACTGAAAGTTTTTAAATAGGAATAGAACATCTTATTATAAGAATTTTTAGCGTCGGCATCTGACAAATCAAATGAGTAAGCATCTTTCATATAAAATTCTTTACATCTCATAACGCCAAATCTTGGTCTTATTTCATCTCTAAACTTCCATTGTATGTGATAAAGAATTTGTGGAAGTGACTTGTAAGATTTGATACTTGATCTAAAAACATCAGTAATCAACTCCTCATTTGTTGGTCCATATAACATCTGTCTTCCTTGACGATCTTTTATACGCAACATTTCCTCACCATAATCATCATACCTTCCACTCTCTTTCCAAATTTCTGCAGATTGTATAGTTGGCATTAACATTTCCTGTGCACCAATAAAATTTTGTTCTTCTCTAATAATCTTTTCGATTTTTTTCATCACTTTAAACCCTAAAGGTAACCAAGAGTAGATTCCTGCTGAAGATTGTTTGATCATTCCTGTTTGAAGCATAAGTTGGTGCGACTTTATTTTAGCCTCAGCTGGAGGATTTTTTGTAATTGGTATGAATAATTTGGAGAGATACATTATTGTAAAAGTTCCCTTAAATTTATTAGATTTATTTTTACAAGATAATATATCACCGAAAAAATTATAGTAGTAATTATAGTCGTAACTAAAAATTTTTTTGCTATTTTAGGATTTTTTGGTGCGCCTGGATCCATGCCCTCTATTTTCTCTTTAAATACTTCTTTATTTGATTGAATTCCTATAGGTAAAACTGAGAAAAATATTATCCACCAAATCATTACGTAAACGATTATTGATCCTGTTATTCCCATTAAATCCTAGCAATATTAATATTGGTAAAAGGTTTTTTTCCAGTTTTCTCTCTAACTATTCTTCTACAGTTTTGTTTTAATGTCTCTATCAAATTTTGTTGTTGTTTCTTATTATCCATCGAAAATGTTCTGCAAATATTCATTATCTCGTCTTCCATATCAAATATAAAAGCATGATTTTCATTTTTTTCAGGAATACCTTTATATGAAATTACCGGCTTTTTAATATTACCATTGTTTGAAACTATTAAAGTAATTTCAAGATATCCATTTAAAGATAAATTTTTTCGATCTTTTATAGACTGTGAATCTGTTTCCACATTAATGTCCCCGTCAAGATAAACTTTTCCTGAAGGTGCTTTATCAATAATTTCTGGTTTATTGCCAGGTAATATTTTTATAATATCTCCATTTTCAATTAATAAAGTTTTTGGCACTTGCATTTCCTTAGCGAAAGTAACATGCTCAGCCATATGTCGATGTTCCCCGTGTACAGGAATGACACAATTAGGTTTAACCCAGTTATACATATCTTTTAAATCATCTCTGTTTGGGTGACCTGATACATGTACAAATGCATTTTCCTCACTGATCATTTCCATCTTATTTTTTACTATTAAGTTTTGTAAATGATATAATTTTTTTT
>MDTD01196624.1_pt1 | contig 18667 bp, 12 predicted proteins | sample 811221 | NCBI WGS metagenome assembly MDTD01 (sample SAMN05326646, study PRJNA326480) | marine metagenome | isolation source: seawater | place: Pacific Ocean: South West | collected 2011 | reverse complement strand
TCATAGTATTGCCTCCTTTTGGGGGAGCATACTATCCCATGGCTGGACTCAGCAGTAGATGGGGTTAATTCATCGCTTACTTTTCATCTCCCGTGGAGAGCTATGAAGATAACAACCCAAAAGCATTTTGTCTCAACACTATGATAGGACTACGTTGATTAAAATGGAATAACGACATACAGTAGCAAACAAAATAGAATTAAAGCAAAGGAGGCGTATGAAAAAGAAACGGTTCACAGGTATTTTAACCCTTTCTCTTATTATCTTTTGTATCTTTTCAAATGGTGCATTTGCGATTGACACACCAAAGGTGGCCGAGGGACAGGTCGTATACGTTCCAGCATATTCTCATATTTATATCGGAAACAAGGAGCTGCCATATTCACTGACAGTGACGCTAAGCATCAGAAATGTTAACCGAAAACACTCCATTAATATAACGGTGGTCGATTATTATGAAACCCAGGGCAACTTAGTGAGACAATATCTCGATAAACCGGTAACTTTAAAGCCGTTGGAATCACTACGCTATGTGATTCCGGAAAAAAATAAAGAAGGGGGATCAGGAGCCAACTTTATAGTTGAATGGCAGGCAGGTACACTTGTTAACACCCCTGTCGTTGAAGCAATAATGGTCGGGACAAGATCTCAACAAGGAGTGTCCTTTACATCCCGTGGCCGGGTTCTTTCTAAAGAGTATTAGAGGGTGTAACAACATGAAACAAAAAGTATCCTTTCAACAGGATTCTAAGACAAACGTCATATATTTTGTCTGCACCCTTTTGTTTGCGTTCATCTTTTTTGCGGATCTGTATATCCCGCTTGGGGTTGCCGCCGGAGTGCCTTATATTGCAGTTGTCCTCATGTCACTTTGGCTTCCGAGAAAGTCATTCACATTAAAGGTGGCCATTGTGTCATCGTTGCTAACCATATTGGGTTTAATATATTCTCCGTCTGGCGGCGAACAGTGGAAAGCCTTTTTTAACAGAGGAATTGCACTGTTCGCCATTTGGGCAACAACAGTTTTAACCCTTCAGAGAAAAACGGTTGAGGAGAAAAGGCTGGCTGAGCTGAAAGAAAAAAACAGGTTGTTTGAAGAAACAAAAATATTGAGGGGGCTGCTGCCAATTTGTGCTTCCTGTAAAAAAATTAGGGATGACCAAGGATACTGGATTCAAATAGAGTCATATATCCAAAGCCATTCCGAAGCCCAGTTCAGCCATAGTATCTGCATGAAATGCCAAGAAAAACTCTATGGTAACGAGGATTGGTTTATTAATAGAAAGGCCAAATCAAAGGCGAAGCAAAAAAGTGACGATTGATCCATAGCGAAGCTCATGCTTTTTCATCGCTTTAAGCGGTTTGCAAACACGCCTCCGGATTTGCCGGTAGGCGCTGAAACCATTTGGACTGTATCCAAGACAGAATAGAATCAATGGGAACTGTTGCATCAAAACCCTGGCCCAGTGAGTGGGAGGCAAAAGATAGCCCTGTAGTGTCGATACGTTGAAAAGGAATAATTTATGACTGTTCATGTTGTTTTGCTTCTGGGAATTGTTGTCATAGCCCTCATTGTTTTTATCGGGGGATGGCTGCCAGTCGATCTTGTCGGCCTGCTCGTACTCTCGGCACTATCTCTGCTGGGATACCTCAGCCCGGAGGGGGCCCTTGCGGGATTCAGCAGCCCTGCAGTTGTCACTGTTTGGGCGAGGAAGAACATCCGTAACTTTTTGGCCGATGAGATGTTCTCGTGGTAAATAAAGATCTTCAGCAGCCGCAGAAAAAACTTCGATATATGTACCATCCATTCCTAAAAGAAAAACAAGATCAGTTATCGCCTGCATTAGTGCTCGCCCCTACTCTTGGATAACCGGGACTTTGGTTCGTTTCAACTTGTTTTCGTGTGACACTATTCCCCCCAATACTGAAGCATTGAAAAGTTAGGACGTGCTTGATGTGATGCTTTTAATGCCGATGTTAAAATGTATCAGAACGATTAGGTAAAAAAACATCTACTCCTTCTAACAACAATAGTGTATGAGCATATAACCCTCAATGAAAACTGGGCATTGGTACATTTTTTTCTTGATGTACGTAGTTTTCCCCATTGACGCTTAATCACACCAAGGCTATAAGGGCACAAATTCACAATCAAATCAATTTTTGATATTTTTTTTAAGTTTATAGTCAATCGACAAAGCATTTTTATAGGTAAGGTGTAGATATGGGGCCGGGACGGGAGGTGCCATTATAGAATATAATTCAACACTAAAGTATTTCATGTGAAAAGGGAAATGTACAATGAGTGTAAAGTCAGTTTTGATTTCTGTAGCAGTGTCTCTTCTGGTTCTCTCCTCTTTTGCTTATGCTGGAGGTCTTCCGACTCATTCTGAATTAAAAAAAGTTCTTTCAGATGTTGTCAAAGAAAGTAACGGTGGTTTTGACCTGAATATGTGGGCTACCATTGTAGATAGAGATGGCGTTGTTAAAGTGGTTGTTTTTTCAGGAAATGATAGAGGGGATCAGTGGCCTGGTAGCCGGGTGATTTCAGCCCAGAAAGCCAATACAGCCAATGCATTCAGCTTGCCTGGTCTGTCCCTTTCTACCGCCAATCTGTTTTCCGCAGTTCAGCCTGGTGGGAGCCTTTATGGCCTTCAACACAGTAATCCTGTTGATACTGCTGCGGCCTATGGCGGTGATTCAGAAAAGATAGGCACTGCGAATGATCCCATGGTTGGTAAAAAAGTTGGTGGGGTTAATGTTTTTGGTGGTGGGCTGGCACTTTATGACGCAACAGGTAAGCTTCTTGGTGCCCTCGGCGTCAGTGGTGACAGCTCTTGTGCAGATCACAATATCGCCTGGAAAGTTCGTGATGCCCTCAAACTGGACTATGTTCCGGCAGGTGTGAGCACCACAAAAGACGATAATATCGTCAATGATATAGAGTCTGGTGTAAGTGCAACCGGTTGGGGACATCCCGTTTGTGCCCCGGCTGCAGCTGAACTATCCAAAGAGTTCCCCAAGACTCACCCGATCAGCAAAAAATAATACAGCTTGTAAAGACGATTTCAAGCTCCTTTTAAGGGCACCTCCGACCTGAATTCGTCTTTTCTCCACCAGGGTAGTGCATTGTGTGCTACCCTGGTTCTTTTTTCTCTAAGCCCCTCCTCATAACCACCTTTTTTCAAACAATTTTTTCCTATTGACCTCATGGCTGACTATTGATAGTAGGTGGACAGAATTGATCTCCCTTTTCCAGTTTTTTTGCCATCTGACTTGACGTTGCTTCATCCTCTTTAATTGTCGCCAGTATATAGCAGAATCAGGACGATTTATGGTTCATAGACCTTTAAAACTATGCTGACAAGGCTCCTGGGCGAAAACTCGCTCGGGAGCCTAAACTTATTTTTCTTCCCCATCAAAAGTCAAACAGGAGTTTCGGAGATAAGCCCATCGGGGCCGCCCAATCCCTTCATTGACGGGTCTTTCCGCCCCCATCCTCTGTAGTACCCCTCAATTCGCACAACTCACCCATGTCCCAAGCCCTATAAAACTGGCCTTTCGGATATTTTTCACTTGACTTGTAAGACCCTACAAAATACTATGAAGTATGGCACATTTCCACATCAAGAAGAAAAAAGGAAGACCCTACCTGTATGTCAGGGAGATTGCCCGGGTAAACGGCAAACCAAAAGTTATTTCTCAAACATATATTGGATCACCTGATCGGGTAGCAGGTCTTGTAAAGGGTCAACCTCAAGAAATAAAAAATTTGAGGACTGAAGAATTCGGTGCACTGTGGTTGGCTCAACAAGCAGATAAAGACTTTGACCTATGCTCTCTGATTGATGGGATTATCCCACCGGCCGACCGGGAAAAAGGCCCTTCAATAGGAGAATATTTTCTTTATTGTGTTTGGAATCGGATGATTGAAGCCGTCAGCAAAAATAGATTATCGGATTGGTATAGGAGAACTGCTATCCAGCATATACGTCCGGTTGATCTAAACGAACTCTCATGCAAACGATACTGGGATAAATGGAGCCGGGTTGATGAAAATGCTTTGAATGAGATCATATCGAAATTTTTTGAGCGAGTATGGCAGGTCGAAACCCCATCTTCGGATTGCCTGTTATTCGACACCACCAATTACTATACATTCATGGGAAGCCAAACTGAGTCAGAGATAGCGTGCAGGGGTAAAAATAAGGAAGGGCGGCATCATCTCAGGCAGATCGGCCTTGGTCTTTTGGTCGCACGAGACACAAGACTCCCTTTATTTTATTCGGTTTATCCGGGTAATATTCATGACAGCAAATACTTTGAAACGGTTATGGATGAAATGTTCGGCGTCGTATGCGGCCTGAACAATACCAAAGAGCGTCTTACAATTGTAATTGACAAAGGAATGAATTCAGAAGGGAATTACACTTGGATTGATGAACATTCCAGAGTTCATTTTATTACAACATATTCCACTTATTTTGCCCAGGAACTTGCCGCCATCCCGCTTGATCGGTTTGAGATTGCAGATACTGCCCGTAACAGGAAGCTGATTGATGAACAATGCCATGGGGAATGTCAACTGGCATATCGAACCAAGAAAGAATACTGGGGTAAGGAGCGGACAGTTATCGTAACCTACAACCCCAAAACAGCACGGAAAAAATCATACACCTTTGAGAGCAAGCTTGATACGATTCGACAGGAGTTGCTCTCAATGAGAGCGAAAGTAAAAGACAGTGCTCCTCACTGGAGAAAAGCCGATGATATACAAGCCAGATACGTCCGTCTGTGTCAGCGACTTCACATGAGCACTGATTTATTTTCCCTGAATTTTGAAACGTCAGAAAACGGCTTGAATATGAGTTTTAGAAAAGATCCATATCAGGTGAAACAGAGAAAACTGATGTTCGGTAAAAACATCATCATCACCGACAATACGGATTGGGTGACAAAGGACATCATTGAGGCGAGTCTGGATCGCTGGCAAGTGGAAGACCGATTTCGCCTTAGTAAGAATGAGGATTTAGTGGGCGTGCAGCCGATCCGTCATTGGACTGACAGCAAAATCAAATGCCATTTATTTACATGCGTGGTCGCCATGACTTATCTGCGCCGAATTGAATTGAAACTGAAAGCTGCAGGAGTTGAGCGGACTGCAGAGGATGTCATGGATGATATGAAACATCTACATTCCATTCTTACATTGCCGAAAGGTTCGAGGAAACCGACCAGGCGCCTTGAGACGCCGAGTAAGGCCCAAGCCGAAGTCCTATTGGCCTTTGATTATCGTGTCAATGAAAGTGGGGTCTTACAACCGGAAAAATGATTTAAGCTTGCCAGGCAGGGCTTTCGGTCAATCTCGTCCACTAATCCACGAAACTCCTGAAGTATTTGTCCACACGGATCGCACACATTTCTGTGGATGTCAGCACTTTGGATTTTAGGCCGGGCAGGGGCCTTGAAACGGAGTGAAATGTTAAACAGGGTTAACGGTTTTTAACATTTTTTCGGATTGACATTGCCGGACGGTACCCATATGTTTACCCAGGTCTGTATCCATTAGGGACACCACACCCGCTGTTGTGTTTGCAGTTCAGCGGCCAATCACAAGAACGTTCAAGGAGTGCCTCCAGACATGAATGACAGGGACATTACGCGCAAGCTTGCAGCCATTGTCTCCATGGATGTCAAAGACTACAGTCGCCTCATGTCTGATGATGACGTCCGAACCGTCAGGATGCTCAAGGCCTGCCGCCGCCTCATGGCCGATAAGATTCAGGTTCATAGGGGCAGGGTGGTGGATTCCCCCGGGGACAATCTTCTGTCTGAGTTCCCTTCTGTAGCAGATGCGGTGCAATGTGCCGTCTCCATTCAGTCCGCGCTGTATGAGAAAAACAAAGAGTTGCCGCCCAAGCACCGGATGGAGTTTCGGATCGGGATTAACCTGGGTGACGTCATTCAGGACGGGGACCAGATTTACGGCGACGGGTTGAATATTGCCGCACGGCTGGAGGGGATTGCCCCGGGCGGTGGCATCTGTATATCCGGCTCTGCCTTTGACCAGGTGAAAAAACTGTTGCCCCTGGGATACGAGTTCCTGGGGGAAAAAGACCTGAAAAATATTTCCGACAAGGTGCCGGTATACCGGGTGATTACCGATCCCGCAAAACCCGGTGAGGTGGTCTACGCCTGCTCTCACCACAATCCCAAGGCCCGGCGGCGCAAACGGTTTGCCATCGTTTTGTTCTGCGTCCTTCTGGGGGCGGGACTGATTGTCGCAAAACATATAAAACAGGGCACTGTGCCGCATCAGGGCCCGTCAAAGCTCAAATCCAGAATCAAGGAAAAGCTTGTCAAACTTCGGGAGCCTGAAAAGCCCTCACTGGCCGTCCTGCCCTTTACAAACATGAGCCGTGATCCGGATCAGGAATATTTTTCCGACGGACTGACCGAGGACCTGATTACAGATTTGTCTCAGATTTCCGGCCTTTTCGTCATTGCCAGAAATTCGGTGTTTACGTACAAAGGCAGGGCTGTGGAAATAGAAGAGGTGGGAGAGGAACTCGGGGTTCGTTATGTGCTGGAGGGCAGTGTCCGCAAGGTGGGCAACCGGGTTCGGATTACGGCCCAGCTTATTGATGCCGAGACCGAAGGCCATGTATGGGCACAGCGCTATGACAGGGATCTTGCCGATATCTTTTCCGTCCAGGACGAGGTCCGCCGGAAAATTGTTACAGCCCTTGCCGTGGAACTCTCTTCGGAGGATCAGCAGCGGATGACCCGGGATACGAAGGTGGATGTCGAAGCCTATGACTTTTACCTGAAGGGGGTGGAGTTCCAGGCCAATAAAATGAAAGACGGCATTGCCAAAGCCAGGGAGATGTACCAAGCCGCAGTGGATCTGGACCCGGGTTATGCAAGGGCGTGGGCTGCGCTTGGACATACCATACTGATCGAGTGGATTTTCGGAACGAACACCGCCCCCCGGGCGTTGGAGAAGGCGCATGCCATGGCTGAGAAAGCCATTGAAGTGGATCCGGAAGAAAGCGCGGGATACAGCCTGCTGGGCCATGTCTTTCTGTGGACCCACCAGCATGAAGACGGGATTAAAAATGTCAGAAAGGCCATCTCACTGGAGCCGGGTAATGCGGAATGGCTGGCGGCGCTGGGTGAACAGTTGACCTGGGCGGGATACCCCGAAGAAGGCATCACTTACATTGAGCAGGCCATGCGGCTGGATCCCAAATACCCGGCCTGGTACCTGTGGAATCTGGGGCATGCCTATTTTCTGACCGGCACCTTTGACCGCGCCGTGGACATTTTTCAAAGGGCATTGGTAAAAGACCCCTATTTCTGGCCGGCCCATGCATATCTGGCGCTGAGCTACGATGCCATGAACCTTCCTGAGAAAGCCAGAGAAGAGGCTATCGTGGCCACCCAGGCCCCAGTGAGCCAGTCCATTTGTAACTGGGAGGACCGCCTGCCTTACAAGGATAAGGCCCTGGCGTCCCAGCTCATTGAACGCATGACAGCGCTGGGAATGGAATAAGGTAAAAAATGCACCCTCCCTTTCTACGGTCTTTCTGAAATTAATATTTTTCCCGGATTCGGTCGTCTTTATCTTTTTAAAATTTTTCATCGGCAGTTCCTAAACCGGTTGAATTGGTGTATAATAATCCGATTTGCTTAAATTATTTGGAGGACAGCTATGAAACCGGTTGTGGCCCTTCTGGGCCGGCCCAACGTGGGAAAATCCACATTATTCAACAGAATTGTACGTTCCCGCCAGGCCCTGGTGGATGACATGCCCGGAGTGACCCGGGACCGGCACTACGCCGATGCCCAGTGGAACGATATTCCCTTTACCCTGGTGGATACGGGCGGGTTCCTGAGTACGGACGACGATTATTTTGCCTCCCAGATCAAAGATCAACTGCTGGTGGCTGTGGATCAGGCCGATATCCTTGTATTTGTCCTGGACGGAAGAGCAGGGCTGTCTCCCTACGACAGGGAGCTTGCGGACATATTGCGGCGGACCGAGAAAAAAGTGTTCTACCTGATTAACAAGATCGAAAACCGGCGCCAGGAAGATGAGCTGGGGGATTTTTACACCCTGGGGGTGGACAGATTCCATACGGTTTCAGCAGAGCATGGGTTAGGCGTCGGAGATTTTCTGGATGAAATGGTGGCAGAACTGCCGGCACCTGACCCCGATGCCGCCGTTGAGAAGGAAGATGAGGACACTCGTCCCATCCGCATTGCCATCGTGGGCCGTCCCAATGTGGGAAAGTCTTCCCTTGCCAACCGTCTGTTCGGCGAACAGCGGGTGGTGGTGAACGATAAGGCCGGCACCACCCGGGATGCCATCGAACTGAGCGTTACCCACAAGGGCCGTGAATTCATCCTCAAAGATACAGCAGGCATCCGGCGCAAGGGCAAGGTGACGGAAAAGCTTGAGAAATTCTCCATCCTCAAATCCCTGGACAGCCTGGATGACTGTGATGTGGCCCTGATTCTCATTGACACCTCCGAAGGGATTACGGACCAGGATATCACCGTTGCGGGGTATGCGGAAAAACGGGGGTGCGGTGCCATCTTCCTGCTCAACAAATGGGATCTGGTGGACAAATCGGAAAAGGGGCAGCAGGCGTTTATGAAGGAGTTGCGCCAGATGGCCAAGTTCCTATCCTACGCACCGGCCATCACCATCTCCGCCAAAACCGGACAGCGTTGCCACAAGATTTTCGATCAGGTTTCAAAGGTGTACAAAGAGTATTGCCACAGGATTAATACCGGTACCGTCAACCGGATCATCGAAGATGCGGTGTACCGGGAGGAACCTTCTCTGCACAAAGGGCGCCGCATCAAGTTTTTCTACGCCGCCCAGGTGGCCACACGGCCGCCCACCTTTGTCTGTTTTGTCAACTATCCCAATGCGGTGCATTTTTCTTATAAACGGTACCTGCTCAATCAGCTTCGCGAGATGATTCCTTTAAGCCTGACCCCCATCAAACTCTACTTCAGGGAGAAGAGCGGGAAGATGGATTTTTCCGGCAATACCAAAGAGATGGAAAGAATCCGTGAAAAGAAGAAAAAAATCACCCAGAAGAAGATGAAACAGCGCAAAGAGCAGAGCCGCAAAAAAAGAGAGCGGGATAAAAAAGGCACTCAATAGGCCTGCCACATGTGAGGAGTTGTACGCGTGGATCTTTTTGAAAGCCGTGCCAGGGATGAGATGGAAAAAACAGCCCCCCTGGCCGACCGTATGCGTCCAAGAAAGTTGGACGAGGTAATGGGGCAGGACCATATCACCGGTTCCGGCACCCTTCTCGCGCGGGCCATCGCCGGCGACCGGGTTTTTTCCATGATCCTGTGGGGGCCGCCCGGGTGCGGTAAAACCACCCTGGCCAACATCATTGCAGAAGAAACCCGGAGCGAGTGCGTTAAGATTTCCGCTGTCCTGTCCGGTGTCAAAGAGGTGCGTGCCATTATCGAAAAGGCCAGGGAAACCCGCAGGCTATATAAAAAAAGAACCCTGCTCTTTGTGGATGAGATTCACAGGTTCAACAAGGCCCAGCAGGATGCGTTCCTTTTTCATGTGGAAAACGGCCTCATCACGCTGGTGGGGGCCACCACTGAGAACCCTTCCTTTGAAGTGAATCCCGCCCTGGTATCCAGATGCCGGGTGTTCACCCTGAACAGCCTTACACCTGATGATCTTGTGGGCATTCTTAAAAAGGCGCTCACAAACGAAGACAGGGGCTTAGGTATGCCGGCCGATTCCTTTTCCGAAGAAGCCCTGGCACATATCGCCCGGGTGTCCGAAGGGGATGCCCGCATGGCCCTGACCAATCTTGAAACCGCGGCGGTATACTGGCAGGGCAATGAACCTGGCGAAGTGCCCGGGGTGGTGGGTATTAAAGAGGTGGAGGCTGCCGTTGAAAAAAAGTTCCTGCGGTACGATAAATCCGGAGAGGAACATTATAATCTTATTTCGGCCTTTATCAAAAGCCTTCGGGGATCTGATCCGGATGCAGCCATTTACTGGCTGGAGCGGATGCTTGAGGGCGGCGAAGATCCCTATTATACCATGCGGCGGATGATCCGGTTTGCCACCGAGGACATCGGCCTGGCCGATCCGGGGGCACTGACCATGGCCATGAATGCCGATGCGTCCTTTCGCAGGCTGGGCCGGCCCGAAGGGGACGGCTCCCTATTTATGGCGGCGGTTTACCTGGCCACGGCCCCGAAAAGTAATGCCGTCTACGCCGCCCATAAGGCGGTTAAATCTTCCGTGAGGGAAGGCGGCTACCAGCCGGTTCCCATGCACATCCGGAATGCCCCCACCGGCTTGATGAAGGAAATGGGATACGGCAAGGGATACAAGTATGCCCATGATTATAAAGACGGATATGCCCCCCAGTCCTATCTGCCCGAAGCCATGGCGGGGGAACGGTTTTATTTTCCCACCCAGCGGGGCTATGAAAAGACGGTCAAGCAGCGCCTGGAGGCCTGGATCGCCTTGAAGCAGTCCAAAGAATAGGCCCTAAAGCCCCCAACGTTTATCGGATCAATTGATTTGCCTGAACCGGAGCAACCGCTCTCTGGCCAGATCATATTCATTCCAGGAATCCAGATAGGTGCCAAGGGCCTCCCGGTAATGATGGGAGGCTTTCTCTCTGTCCTTATCGCCTTCGGCATCCAGACCCAGGGCCGTGTGCAACGTAATGCGTTTGGCTGGGTCATTTGCCGCCAGCTTCACCAGTTCGACTACGCTTGGGCCTTCCAGAAGCTGTCTGGCCAGGATGCCGTACCAGGCATTTTTTGAATCTGTTCTGAACCGGGAAATCTGGCGTCGGGCCGCATCCCTATCACCGGTCAGTTTCAGAATCTGGCCTTTCAGCAGTCCGAGGCTCAGACTAAGGGCCGTTTCTCTTGACGGTGCCTTGAAATAAAGGTCCATGAAGGAAAGGGCCTTTTCCCATTCCGACCGGCCGGCGTGGTAAAAAGCCAGCCGTCCGATGATAGTCCGGTTATCCGGAGCCAGTTCCCGCAGTTTTGTATAGGCCGCCACCTTATCTTCGTGACCGGCACTGTGGGATTCGAAATTCCGGATCAGGACCATGGCTTCATCATATTCCGCCTTTGCCTGCTTGCGCCGTTCAATGGCGTTTTTCCAAAAGGCGTCCTGCTCTGAGCGATGGGCGGTCTTGTCTTCAACAAAGGCCAGTTTTAATTCCATCAACCGGTTAAACCTGGACATGGCCATGAAGTAGAGGTGGTCATTGGCCCCGGCGGTCATCACAATATTCCTGAATACCCCAATGGCGTCTGCCAGATCTCCTTGCCGTTCCAGAATCAACCCTTCAACAAACCCCCGCCAGGCTTTTTCCGACTGATTTTCATAATCAATGATATCGGGATTCAACCGTTGCCCGGACTTTAATGTGGTTGCCAAATACCCCATGAATTCGTCCGGGTGCTGCCAGGGCAGGGAGAAAAGCTCCCGGGTATGCGTTGCACTGGTGTTGATGCCCGTGAGCCAGTCGATGATGAAAAGCATGAGCCTGGCCGTGTTGTTTTCTCCCTCAATGGATATCAGACGGGTGAACAATTCCCTGCTGGCATCCAGATCGTTTCTGCAGAAGTCCAGGAGGGCCGATGTGAATATCAGGGCCGGGTCCTGGCTTGTTTCCAGCAGTTTTCGGGCCAGTTTCGCAGCGCCTTTAATGTTGTTGTCAGCAGCCAGAGCAAGCACCTGGTTGAGTTTTTTTTCCAGGGAAAAATCCAGGATTCCATCCCATTTTGGCTGTCCTGCCTTGAGGCTGGCCACGAATCTGGCCGGTTTATCTATGGGCAGTACCAGGCCGAAATCGGACAGGGGGGTCATCAGGGGAATTTGCATGGAGGGTTGGTCCGTTACCACACCCGAGGCGATACCGATGACGCGGCCGTCGGCATTGACCGCAGGTCCGCCGCTGTTGCCTTTATAAATTGAGGAATCCACCTGGATAAGTTCCTTGGAGGTCCGCCGGACATGGCCCCGTGTGATACTGGCGTTGATTCGTTCGTCCTGGGTCCTGCTGCCCAAGGGGAATCCCATGATAATTACCGGTGACAGCCGCTTGATTTTCAGGGGATCCAGGGTTTTTGCCATGGGAAGCGGACGGACCCCCTCGGGCAGGCTGTCGATCTTGAGCACGGCAAAATCATGCTGGAAGGGCAGGTGCAGACGGTTGCCGGCTTTTCTGACGCCCCTGGGCACGCCGACTACCCGAAGGTTACTCTTGCCGTTGCTTCTCAGTGCGCCTGCAAGATAGTAAGCATCTGCCAGATCCGTGCTGGTGCCTAACCCCTGGAGACGGTTGAACGCCTTGTCCCCCTCAAACCAAAGGAAAATCCTGTGGCCGAAATCCAGTTGTTTTTCACTCAGCCGGCTTCGTATCTGGAACAATGTCATGTCTTCAAGCCAGGGACAGGCCACATGCCGGTTGGTGAGGATATACCCCTGGTCATCCACCAGGAATGCCGTGCCTTCCACCTTGTTGCGGTAAATGATCTGATCCTTGTGGGACAGCCAATATTCCACCATGAGAAAGCCTACGGACCGGGTATAGGATTCCAAGAAACCCGTGAGGCTGTCGTCACCTGGGGCCCGGTTCCGGTTCATGGTAATAAATGTGTTGGCTGCCACAATACATATGAGAATTAAAACAAGGCCCAGCACCATCCGTTTGAACCAGGTAATTTCCTTGAGCAGCTTTGGTTTTTTTTTGTAGGTGGCGGCATAAAGCGGTTTTGACGGCAGCCGCTCCAGAATGCCGGCCAGGGCGGAGGCCACCTTGGCCATGGACTGGGGCCGCAGATCCGGATCATCGGAAAGCATCACCTTGATCAGGACGGCCAGTTCCGGATCCAGCCCGTCGAGCTGGTCCACCTTGGATGAAAACTCCGTCAGGTTGTGGTCCGCCGTCAGCAACTCTATGAAAATTTTTCCCAGAGACCAGATGCCCGTGCGAAAGTCGATGGCTCGCTGGTTCACGATGTCCGGGTGGTGCCGCAGCAGCTTGCCGAGCATGGGGCCGTGATGAGTGGCCCTGGCATTGAGAAAACGGGATAGCTTGTAGTTGATTTTTATTGCCAGATTCCGGGTCTGGTTCCGGGGCATCAGGATGTCGTCCAGGATCAGGTAGGGCATAAAATGGTCATGACTGTGCAGCAGCTCCAGGGCGGAGGCAATGTTGTAAAACAGGGTCACCATCCGCCGCTGGTCGTTTAGAACACCGGAGACAAAGATACTTCCCCAGTCGTCCGCATCCACCCATTCACTGACCCGGTACCAATGGCCGCTCTTGCTCTGTCTGATGGCATAATGCTGGACAAAGAGTTCCGGGGGGAGCTTGGCCAATGTTTTCAGCTCGTTGTCAAGACGTTTGGCCACTTCGACGTCCACCCCGGACTGGTCGGTGAACAGGCGGATGGTGACAGGTTTTTGGTGGCCCTCTTTCAGCGCGCGGCAGACCAGGGATGAACGCCCCTCATGGATGATTTTTTCTATCCTGTAATCATCGATATGGGTCATCCCGGCCACCAGCCGGCTGCCGCAGGCAGGGCAGGTGGTGATACTCTGGGCGACAATTTGTCCGCACGATGCGCACCGCTTCATAGGGTCCTCCCGGTAACGGGGTGGTGTAATATGGGGTGCCGGTATCTTATCCGGGCCGTTTCCAGACGAATAAGGCCTGACATTAAAAGACGAATTGAGAACTTTTCTTCAGAATAGGGGGTTTGGCTGTGTTAGTCAAGTTTGCTCTTTTGACCTTTTAGTGTGAGATTGCCATGTATTCGCTGGCCTATTGAAACGGTTTAAAAAAGGCGACAATATTTTTTCGGATTTCAGGGCGGGTGAAAAAATATTGTCTCCTTTTTTGCCGGTGGTTTTAACCGTGCAATATATTGAAATATCGGCAAAACCCCTTTTGTTGCTGGGACCGCTTTCGTTTACGAATGAGTTTTCGCTGTTTGGCATTGTTCGTGCAAAATGTTTCAAATGTATGCGTTAATTACCGTAGCCACATCATCAGGTGAAAACCAAAGGAGGGAGTATGACAACCAATGCCCAGGCCCAGTTTGCATCGGCCATCCAACTTGAAAACAGCTATGAATTTGAGAAAGCCAAGGCCATTTACTCGGATTTAGCCGCCCACGGCACCACCAGCCAGGAGATTGACGAGAAAGTGCGTCTTCGTCTGGAAGACATGGACGATCTGATCCAGGAAAAAGAGATCTATGCCCGAATTCATGAAAACGGTATCCGGGTGCTTACCGAGATCGGGATGAACATCTCCGAAAGTCCGGACCTCATGGATATCCTCATGACGGCAGATGCCATTGATTTCGAAAATGAAACCGCGATTTTCATTCCCCTGAAACGTGAGTACATAGAGGACTGCCTGGCAAAATGCCCCCGTCAGATGCCGGCGGATCCCGGACCGAATACGTTCGGTACCGGTGCCACACCGCCGTTTCTTAAACGCCCCGGCGATGACGAGCTGCGCCAGGCCAACCGCCAGGAGTATGAAGAAATTGTCAGGGTGGTGGGTGAAAACCAGGATGTGACAGGCATTTTCAGCCTTCCGGTGGCCCAGGACAAAAGTATCTCCCTTTTTGAAGTGGCCCAGCTCATGGAAAAGAATTTTTCAGGGCTGAAGATGCTTGCAGCAAAAGGGCTGTCCGATGACCAAGTCGGTTTTTTGGCCGGCAAGGAAACCTGGGTTGACGGCACCAGTCTGATCACTTCATTTGCCCCCATGCCCACCATGGTTGCACCGTTTATCCGCAGTTGCCGGTCCAACGCAAATCTTTTGCTGCTGGATCTGACCATTGCCGGTTCTTCCGGTCCGGGAAGCCCCGAAGCCCTGCTGACCCAGATCCACGCCCAGGTCCTGTTCATGATTGTCATTGCCCAGACCCTGAATCCGGGAGTGCTCTGCATGCACGGGGGGATTCCGGGCGTTACTGAAGCCGGCGGTGACCTCTCGTACAGTTCTCCCCACAACCCCCTGATCAACGCGGCCATGGCCAGGGTCAATACCTGGATCACCCAATTGCCTTCAGCCCAGTCCGGTGGGTCTACCAGTGCCATCGACGTTACCCGCCAGGGCATCCTGGAATCAGAGTTGAGCAGAAATTCCCTGAGAAAATACGGGGTGCATATTATTCGCCATTCACTGGGTGCCCTGGGCAGCCTGAACTTCTTTAGCCTGGAGAAATTTGTTCAGGACTGCGAACGGGAAAGAGAGGCACGCAAGATTTTTAACATTGCCCCCCGGGACAAGGGTATTATCCCCATGTATTTCCCTACTGACGCACAGGCCATGGCAGGTATCCGGGAGATCGCCGAAAAAGGCGGGCCGAAAAATGCCGAACATACCCTGAGGAATGTGGAGTCGTTCCTGGCCTGGGAGCACCGTATCAATGAAGCTGCCAAGGGAAAGATCTATTACACCCAGCTGAACGATACGGTCATTGAAATGATCGGCCGAGGGGATATGATTCCCTAAATAAAGGCATCATCCCTGCCGGTATCCGCCCTGCAACTTTCGGGTGGATACCGGCCAGGGTACGGGGAGATGGCTACCCGGGGATTTCCGCAATGGTGAGACCGGTCTTTGTATCGCAGGACAGACGTACGGATTTTCCAATCATACATTCAGTGGCAAGGCTATTGAAGACATGTTTGTCCTCACGGGTACGGGCAATAAACCGTAAATTATCCGATGTCCTGCCGTAAATCACAGCGTAGTCCGGCTGTCTGTCCCGGGTGTAGACAATTGTATAGGTGTCTATGACGCCCCTGCCGGACGGTGCGGGATCAATTTCTATTGGGTACGGGCCCGTGAGATAATCGTTGCGGTCCTCAATATCCATGGCACAAAGATCCTTATCCGGCGGAATCGCCGAATAGATCCCTGCGGCGTGTTTGTGCATAAACCACCCCAATGCCGTGGTCAGACCCGTGGTGACCTTTCCTTCGGCAATCATTTGGCAGAGTGTGGCCACGGCATGAAGGTTGTAGTTGTTGCCAGGGCCGCCGAAAAATCCCAGGCCCCCGGTGAGGGTGAGGGGACGGGGATCGGCGTCTGAGATTCCGATCATTTTTTTAGCGATGGATACGGCACAGGGGAAGCAGGAGTAAAGATCAAAGGCATCGATATCGTCCAGCTTCTTTCCGGATCTTTCCAATGCCTTGTCCACGGCAGCCTTCAGTGGTGGGCTGGATGTGAAATCGGTCTTCTGGATCATATATCGCTGGCGGTCTTCGGCATATCCGCCGCCGCAGAAGAAAACGGTGTTTCCCCGGGCTGATCCGTATTTTATAGCATAATCTTCGGACATGAGAATCACTGCTGCGCCCTGGTCTACGGTAACAAAGGCATTCATGAATTTGGTGTAGGGAAAGGCGATGGGGCGGTTTCGGGTGGACGGTATTCGTATTTCCTCCGGCGTCCTGGGCTGTTTGCTCCAGGCAAAGGGATGAGACGCCGCAGTGCGGCTGAAGCCCGCCCAGAATCCGGCAACATCTTTGATATGCGCTTCGATAGACTTTCCCGAGGCTGCCCAGAGTGCGGTCTCAAACAGGGGAAAGCCCTGCATGGGGTGCTCAATGCCGTATTGGGTCTCCAGAGGGGTCACTCCCGATGCGTCGTCGCCGTCATAGTCTTCGGGTATGCCCTGGAGCAGGGCGCTGTCAAGCTTGGTGGCCCTGTCGGTTCCGGGAACGGTTCCGGTTCTCGGGACGTAAGCCTCTGCCCCGGCCACCAGCACCATGTTCAGTTCCCCCCTGGCAATCATGCCTGCTGCCCGGTTAATGAGGGTCTGGGGGGAGTTGCCCCCGATCCGGGATTCAAAGAGAAATTTGGGATGTGCACCGATCCGGCCGGCCAAGTCTGCGGCAGGGTCTGGGTAATGGGCGCTGAGGCTTTTTACCACCAGGATGCCGTCAGCCTGAGAAAGGTGTCGGGGATCATTCAGCCGTGACGCCGCCTCAGCCAAGGCCTTTTGCATCAGGCCTATGGGATCATCAGCCGGAGCTTTTATTTTTTTCGGCTGGGTGATCTGTCCCCAACCGGCAACTACAACGTTGTTTTTCATGGGGTATTCCTGTGACCCTCTGCTTCTTGCGGGTCATTTATGTTTTAATTCAATTGAAAATTGCCTGTCCTGGTATCCCCGGTCGCAGGCCGTGTCCCAGGTGCGCTCCGTTACCAGAATTCTGTCATTTCCGGTCATCCGCAACAAAGTCGAGCAGCGGGTGCCGTATGTGGGGCTCTGGATAAACAGCGGTGACAAAATTCGCTCCCATTCCAGGCCGACACCTGTGTCCGGCAGGGCGCCATCCGGCGGATGCGTATTGTCTTTGAGCAGGGCGAACAACGCGTCATCATCCATGGGATTTGTTTCAACGGCGGACCGGAACTTTGCTTTACCCCGGTCCACCTTCGGCCAGGGGGTATCCAGCAGGTGATTGCTTAATCCGTGCCACCCGGGCGGCACCTGCCGGATGCCGCCGTTCCGGTTGCTGTACCAGTAAACTGCGTCTTTTTCGCCGGCCATAAGGTTGAAACCGTTATAATCCGATGCCGTCTGCCGGATGTCATTCATGGCCTCCCGGACATTGCCCGGATAGTTTAGGATGTTCAGCACCAATTCGCCTCTTGACGGGGCGGTGGATTTGATACTTTTAAGATCCCGGTAATTTGTGAGGGCGGCGAACCGTCCCTTTCGGCTGACACCCATCCAGGTGCCGCCGGCTTCAAGATCTTTGCCGGCGAGGATGTGGGGGGATCTCCCCCAGAAACCCATGGCCCGGGTGGGCCGATGGTAAAACTCATCCCGGTTGGCAGCCAGGATGAGCGGGAGGCCGGGGGATGTCTCAACGCCGAACAGGATCAGGCACATGGAGTTTTCCTTGTTTTTTATCGGACTGTCTGTTATTCAGCCTATTGGAGTATTATTTAACTGTTCGCTAAGGAAAAATCAAACATATTTGGAGGTGTTAACATGCAAGATGCGGTAATCGTCAGCGGCGTTAGAACACCGGTGGGATCCTTCGGCGGTTCGTTGAAAGCTGTCCCGGTGGTTGAGCTGGGGACGTATGTGATGAAAGATGTACTCAAACGGGTGGGGCTGAAACCGGCTGTGGATGCAGCGCAGGCAGCTTTCGCTCCCGAAACCCTGAAAGACCAGGGAACCATTGACCTTGAAAAAACGGGATATGATTACGGTGATGACCTGAAAGATATTTTTATCGACGAAGTCATCATGGGCAATGTGCTTCAGGCGGCCCAGGGGCAGAACACCGCCCGTCAGGCCATGATCGGTGCAGGTTACAACCGTGAATCCTCTGCCTTTACTATCAATAAAATCTGCGGTTCCGGCCTCAAGGCCATTGCCCTGGGTGCCCAAGCCATTATGGCCGGCCAGGCAGACGTGATTGTTGCCGGCGGCCAGGAAAGTATGAGCAACGCTCCCATGGCCCTTCCCAAGGCCAGATGGGGTCACAGAATGGAACTGACCGGCGAAGGTCCCGTCCTCGACCTCATGGTTTACGACGGCCTTTACGAGATTTTCTATGGGTATCACATGGGGCAGACCGCGG
>MDTD01157971.1_pt1 | contig 18671 bp, 12 predicted proteins | sample 811221 | NCBI WGS metagenome assembly MDTD01 (sample SAMN05326646, study PRJNA326480) | marine metagenome | isolation source: seawater | place: Pacific Ocean: South West | collected 2011 | reverse complement strand
TTGTCCCATGAAATGGTGATTCGTCCAACGGATTTCTGGGTTCGCCGCACTGGGATGTTGTATTTTAATCCTGGCGCAATCACACCCGACCGAATTGACTGGGTGGTGGAAGAAATGAAAGCGAGCCTTGGCGAGGGTCTCTTGGATTGGGAAAAAGAAAAACAAGAAGTGCATGACTTACTCGAAAGTCATTGGGCCAAAACGCCTTCTTGAGTGCGCAGCGTGATCAGTTGACCGCACGCAGCCGCCTCCTCGTCACCTCGTGAGGGTCGCACCGAACAAAAATAGCCGGCCTCATGTAAAATGGCTCGAAAGCTTTGGATGCGTTCTGGCGTTGGCGGTGCAAAGGAATTACCAGGCGTTGGGTTGACGGGAATGAGATTTACCCGACTTTCACCGGGCAGCCGCTTTAAGCAGGTGACCAGGTGATGCGCATCTTCATCGCGATCATTGACGTTATCGATGAGTGTCAGCTCGATAAATAAACCTTCTTTTTTACGATGGAGTACGTCGGCGAAGGCATCGGTCAGCGCCGCAATGCTGTGCTTGGTGGTGGGAACCAATCTTTGGCGCTTGGTGTCTTCGGCGGCATGAATGGACCAGGCAATACGCGTTGGGAGCGTTTTAAGTTTTTGAATCAAAGAGGGGGATGGCCCCACTGTGGACAGGGTGATCCGCTTGGCGCCAATCGCAAAAGTGAGGGGGTGTACCATTTGGGTGATGGCTTTTTTTACCTCTTCAAAATTATTGAGAGGCTCGCCCATCCCCATGAATACGATGTTGCGAAAGGGTGGTAAGTCTTGGCTTTCTTGGATGCATCGGCGCGCTGCATATACCTGAAAAAGAATCTCATGGGCTTTGAGATTGCGAATGAGATTCATTTGCCCCGTGGAGCAAAAGGTGCACCCTCGGGCACATCCCACTTGGGAGGAAATGCAGACCGTGGTGCGGCCATTCATGGGGATTAAAACTGTTTCTACTTCGAGTTTGTCCTGTAAGGCGATGCCTAACTTGAGGGTGCCGCAAGGACTTTGATGACGGGTGGTGACGCGCTCGTCAAAGGCCGTCAAATTTTGGTTCAGTGCCCGCGTTAGTTTTTTCCCTAAAGGAGCTTGAAAGGGATCTTGCCCATTTCGCAGGAGGCTCCAGATGGCTTTGGCGCGCCCACTGCCAGCCAGCGTTTGCGCTAACGCATCAAAGGAGCACGAAAGAATGGGATGTTGGGACAAAGCAAGCCTCCGGAATTTCAGCTTTATTTACCTTTTTGACCCCTGTGTGGCAATGGCAGATAATTGGGTCCTTTATTGGCATAAGTTATTAATTTCATTTAAAAAACAGAAATAGTTGGGCCCTGAGGTAGAGCAAAAGATGAGTGGAGAGTCATTAGAAATTGAAAGGCAAGCCTTGCGGCCATCTTGGTGGTTTCAAGCGGCTCGTTTGATGGGCGCCCTCATATGGGTGGCCATTATCGCCATTATGTTTCTTGAAGCCTCCTTCGATTTGTCTCAGCGGGTCGACCTGCGTCAAGCGGTGATTGCCTTAGACGCATTCATTTTTATCGGTCTTTTGACGCGAACGTTGGCCGGCCTTTGGCGCTTGAATGGCGCTTGGTGGCAGAGGGCCAAAACGGCCCGGGCCTCCATTGTTTATGTCGCGCTCTGTCTCTTGTGTCTGACCTGGGCGCCTCGGGTGGCGGGGGCCTTGGCTTCGGGTGCATTTGCATTGCCGGCTTTAGAGTCTTTGTTTAGACGCATCCTAGGGGATGAGTTTATTTCACGCATTCAGCTCAAGCCCAGTCAGTCTTTGTTGTTGAGTTTTGGTATGATTATCGTGCTCGGCACGGGGCTGTTGATGTTGCCTGCAGCAACCCAAGATGGACAAGGTACCAATTTTTACGATGCTTTGTTTACTATGGCATCTGCGGTGAGTCAGACCGGCTTAACGGTTCAAGATACGGGCTCGTATTTCAGTGCTTTTGGCCAAATCCTTGTTTTGATCGGAATGCAAATCGGGGGCATTGGCATCATGATTTTGTCTGCAGCCTTTGCAGCTTTGGTGGGGGGGCGGATGCCATCAAGACAGACCGCTGGGCTGGGAGATCTGGGCGCCACCGAGGGCATGACCGCACAAAGCCTGAGCAAGGAAGAAGACTTGCAGTGGCTGTTTGGTTCTATCGCAAAAACCACTTTGTGGTTTGAGGGGTTGGGTGTTTTGGTTCTGTATCTTCTTTGGCTTACCGGAATCATGGCTTTGCCCGATGAATTCAATAACCCCGGTGGGGCCCTGTGGTGGTCAGTTTTTCATGCCGTGAGTGGTTTTTGTCAGGGTGGGTTCACTTTGACACCCGACTCATTGATGGGGTGGGTCAGTAACCCGGCGGTGAATTTGGTGTTCATCATTTTAATCACCGCGGGTGGTTTGGGTTTTTACGTTACAGGTGATTTGGGGCGCTCCGATTGGACTGAAATAAGAAGCCCTCGAAGATTTTGGAAACGACTACAACTGCACACTAAAATCGTACTCTCCACTTCACTCATCATGAATGTGGTGGGAGCGTTGGTGTATCTGTTTTTTGAATATGATCATTCTTTGGCTGACCTAGAACCAGGCACCAAAGTGATGGCGGCAGTTTTTCAAGCTGTAACCATGCGCTGTGCAGGATTTAATACGGTGCCCATGAGTGCATTGGCAGCACCTACCATTCTGTTGGCGCTGGTGTGGATGTTTGTGGGATCTGGTCCGGGCTCTACGGGGGGAGGCGTACGTGTGTCCACTGCTTGTGTATCGGTCGCTGCCTTACGGGCCATGGTGAACGGCCGCAAAGAAGTGGAGCTCTTTGGGTACACGATCCCACAAGGGACCGTTTACAAGGGAATTAGTGTCATTTTTGTTTCTTTGCTTTTCGTTTCAGTGGTTCTTATTTTATTGGCGGCCAATGAAAATCAACCTTTTGAGGTGCTGGCGTTTGAAGTGGTTTCGGCTTTTGGTACCGTGGGTTTGAGCATGGGGGCCAGCTCTAATTTGACCGAAGTGGGCAAATTATTGTTGGCCATTTTAATGTTTTTTGGACGTGTAGGCCCTTTGACTGTGGCGTTGGCTTTTGCTGAAAAAGTGGACAAAAGGCGTTATCGCTACGCGGAAGAGCCCATTGACGTGGGTTGAATAGGAGTCGCGCATGGTGGCTGTATATATCGTATTGGTTCTTCTATTGCTGTTGGCTGTTTTTGACATCACACAGCGCAAGAACCCCATTTGGCACAACTTTCCGATCATCGGGCACTTCCGAAATTTAATTATCCAAATTGGACCGGAGCTCAGGCAGTACATTGTTGCGCACAACCGGGAAGAGCAACCATTCAACCGTTTAGAGCGGGAGTGGATTTATAACTCCTCTAAACATGAAAATAATTATTTTGGCTTTGGCACCGACGATCAAATTTATTCCATCGGTTACCCCGTGATCAAGCATGCCGTTTTTCCGTTTGGAGAGAAAGGGTTTACCGGTAGCAAGCACGACCACCACGAAGACATTCCCTGTGCCAAAGTTATCGGCTTGGCGCACAATCGCAAGAAGCCTTATCGGCCAGCTTCCATCATCAATATTTCAGCCATGAGTTATGGGAGCTTGGGCAAAAATGCCATTTCGGCGTTGAACCTCGGCGCCAAGCTTGCCGGTTGCTATCACAACACGGGCGAAGGCGGGGTCTCGCCTTACCACAAAAAGGGCGCAGAATTATGTTGGCAGTTGGGGACTGGTTACTTTGGCGCGCGCGATGAAAATGGCCGGTTCAGCCTAGAAAAATGTGCGCAAACCGTTGCCGAAACGCCGCAGATCAAAATGATTGAAGTCAAGCTGAGTCAAGGTGCCAAACCGGGTAAGGGTGGGGTGCTGCCTGCTTCAAAAATCACGCCGCAAATCTCTGAAATTCGCGGCATCCCTCAAGGGAAAGACTGCATCAGCCCCAACAGCCACCAAGAATTTTCCACTGTGGATGAACTCATCGACTTTATTGAGATGATCGCAAATGAAACCGGATTACCCGTGGGGGTTAAATCTGCCATCGGTCAACTGGGTTTTTGGAAGGAGTTGGTAACACGCATGAAAGAACGGAATGCAGGTCCGGATTTCATTCAAATTGATGGCGGTGAAGGGGGCACGGGCGCTGCGCCGCTGACTTTCTCTGATCACGTGTCCTTACCGTTTAAGCTGGCACTCACTCGGGTATACCAGCTCTTCAAAGACGCAGACTTGGCTGACGATATCGTTTTTATCGGTTCTGGCAAACTGGGTTTTCCCGATCGTACGGTGGTCGCCATGGCACTGGGGTGCGACATGATTACGGTGGCTCGGGAAGCCATGTTGGCCGTGGGCTGTATCCAGGCCCAAAAGTGTCACACCGGGCATTGTCCGGCGGGTGTCGCTACTCACAATGTTTGGTTGCAAAGAGGTTTGGACCCCAATGTGAATGCGCAACGCTTCCAAGGGTACATTGAGGCTTTTCGAAACGAGGTATTGGCGGTTACTCATGCAGCGGGCTATGACCATCCAGGCATGTTCACCCCGCACGATATCGAAATGTCATCGGGCCCATCAAAGTTTTCCCCGCTCATCGATATTTTCGGCTACGACAAAAAGCAGTATGCGCCAGAACGCGAGCCTGCTTACAAGGTGCATGAAGAGCAATGCATCAAAAAAGGATTGTAGATGGCTCGGCTAGCCTTCGCCCAAATCTAAATCGGCAGACATCATTTTTGCGAATTCGGGAAAGAACTTTTTACGGTTCATGGATTTTCTTTGGCCATGTTCGTGGCCTTCTTGGATGACATCGGCACGCATATGCGCCGGGAAATATTCAGGGTGGGGCGTGGTTTGTATGGCCTTCAAAAAAGCCACCAATGGTTCATAGGGCATGCCCAACTCACCCAGTGCGAAGCCCGAAAAATAATCAGCTCGGGTTTCCTCCGTACGACACAGTGCTTCCATTTCTTTTTTGTTGAGTGGACGCTCCGATTTATACTCGGCCCATCGCTTGGGACGATGGCCGATTTCGTGGGCCAGCACGCCTACCAAAACGGGATGGTTGTCTTTGTTACCGTGAAGGAATGACTTACCGATGTAGATCAGTCCGTCCTGATCGATCATGGCGATGGTGGAAGCAGCCAAGGTGAGTTTGTATTCGTCCACCGGTTCACCCGAGAGCCGTGTGATCTTCTTGCGCCAAGCGTGCATCATGGCCATCAAGCGATCGGTTTCCATATCGTCGATGTCTAACTTCTGCGGTTTTTTCCGGCCGAACAGGGTGAGATGGACCTGGTCGCCCACAGATTTGGCCTGTTCAGCTCGGGCGCTCCATTGAGGCCCAAAAGGATTTCGGGCAGATACGCCGCCCCCAGCAATTCGAGTCATATGTTAAAGCCTACCAAAAGCTGTAGAAGGGTGCCAAAACAAGCCATCAGCTGCGGCTTTATTCCCTCTAAACCCTTGATTCATTGCCCAAAAAAGGTCAATTTAACTTCCCTGAACCGGAGGTTTTTCCCATGTTAATGCTGCTTTCGCCCGCCAAAACACAAGATTTCGATTCCGAATACCAAGCGCCCAGCCAGACCAAACCCGCCCTTTGGAAACACGGTAAAATTCTTTTGGGTGAACTACAAAAACATAAAGTGAAAGACATCGAAAAGCTCATGGGTGTGAGCGAAAAGATCGCCACCCTCAATCACCAACGGTTTCGAGATTTCGCCCCCTCCTTTACCCAAAAAACCGCCAAGCCTTGTGTGCTTGCTTTCAGAGGTGATGTGTATCGTGGGCTGGACGCGGGGGCCATGAGTGCAGAAGAGTTGTCTTATGCCCAGGACCATTTGCGAATCCTCTCTGGCTTATATGGGTTACTGCGACCCTTAGATCTCATTCAACCTTACCGCCTCGAAATGAAAACCAAGATGGCCAATCCTCGGGGTAAAGATCTTTATACTTTTTGGGGAGATTTGTTGACGAAGGAACTCAACAAGGAGTTGGGCCGCACGTCTCACGAAGTGGTATTGAATTTGGCTTCAAACGAGTACTTTAATTCGTTGGATCCAAAAGCATTCTGCATCCCCACCATTTCGCCCGCTTTTAAAGAGTTCAAAAATGGGAAGTACAAGATTTTATCCATGTTTGCCAAAGTTGCGCGTGGCACCATGGCGCGATGGGTCATCCAAAATAAGATTGAGAACCCCAAAGACTTAAAGAAATTCAAATTAGATGGCTACCGTTACAATAAAGATTTGTCGTCTGATGAACAGCCCGTTTTCACCCGCGGGGGCTAAGCGGCCGCAATGTTGAGGTTGATGGCCTCAGGGCTCACCACGAAAATGAATTCCTTGTTTCTCAGATGAGACACCTCGCCAACCCGCTTGCCTTTTTGGTTGTGGATTCCAATTTGGGCACCCACATAGCGCTTGTAGTCGCAGGTAATGGTCTGTAGATGACCTTTGTTGCCCAGTAAGGTTTCCATTTCTTCTTGGGTGATGAACCCTTCATTGTTGAAAGAGACCACCAGGTAAGGGCTTTGCAGTGAATCGATGACTTCTTTCATGGCTTGGTGAAAACGTGGTTTGCTGTTGAAAATGCTCTTACGTGTTTTGCAATCGATTCGTTTGCAGGCGACCCCATACACTTCGGGTTTGTCCCACAGAACCAAGCTTTCCCAAATGTGATAGTTGCCCAAGTATTTATGTTGGTTGTAAGGCGGGTCTAAGTAGGTCACGTCGGCTTCTAGGCGTTTTGCAGCTTCGATGGCATCGAATTGATGGGCTGAGCATTTGCCGTTTTTTGGCTGGGGCAACAAATCGGGAAGACGCAACTCCAGATCATTATGCGATCGGGCTGCCCAGTTTTTGAGGTAGGCCATTTGGACGCCAGTGGTGGAGTCCACGCGATCTGCGGCCTCCATGAGGCTGATCAAAAGCACCGATTTGAGTTCTGGATCGAAGTGACGGCTTTCGATGTATTCACGAATGGCGTCAATACGTTCCCCATTTTTGGGTTGGAAGAACCGACTCTTTTCGCAGAAGGTTTCGGTAAAATAGCCTGGCGCACCTTTGATTTGATTCAATTCGTTGATGATGGTTTGAGCTTGTTCACCGATGGTCTCTAAATCGGCTTGGACATAAGCGTGCGCAATGGTGGCGGCATAGGCATTGTGGTCGTTGGAGAGCACCCTGAACCCGGCTTTTTTGAGGGCATGACCCACGCGAGCCGTGCCAGAGAAGAGGTCACAGGCTGAGGTGACGGGTCCCATTTGGCCGATGGTTTCAATGATTTGGGGAATCAAGGTGCGTTTTGAGCCTAAATACTTAATCAAAAGGGGCCTCTTTCGCTCAGACCCTAGCCTTTGCCTTCACCGAGGACAAGGGGGATGGGTCTTTTAAAACAGGTGGTTAGAGTTTTGACGCTGTGCGAGGTGCTGGAGCCTTGATCTTTATGTCTCCATTTGTACATATTCTGGGACCCAAAAACTGGAGTTTTTATGTCTGACAAAGCTGGCCAACTAATCGAAACAATTCGCAATTCCATCATCGGTGATGACCGGGTGCTGGACGGGCCTTTTGGCCCCAGACGCGTGACGTACGCGGATTACACTGCGTCGGGTCGGTCGGTGTCCTTCATTGAAGATTTCATTCGCCATGAAGTGTTGCCGCTTTACGCCAATACCCACACCGAAACTTCAGGAACAGGTTTGCAGACCACCCGTCTGCGAGAAGATGCGCGAGACATTATTAAAAAAGCGGTGGGGGGCGATGACCGAGATGTGGTCATTTTTTGTGGGTCCGGCGCCACGGGTGCCATTAACAAATTGATCGACGTATTGAACATTCGACTGCCTTCCGATTTGGATGAACGATATTCGTTATCTGAACAAATCCCTGCCGAAGACCGGCCGGTGGTTTTTGTAGGTCCTTATGAGCATCACTCCAATGAAATTCCTTGGCGCGAAAGTTTGGCAGACGTGGTCACCATTCAAGAGGATTTCGATGGCAAGGTGGACACCAAACACCTCGAAGCAGAACTCGAAAAATACAAAGACCGTCCCTTAAAAATCGGCTCCTTTTGTGCCGCCTCCAACGTGACCGGTATTGGGACCAATACCCGTGATGTGGCCGCCTGCTTGCACAAGCACGGTGCTTTGTCTTTTTGGGACTTTGCGGCGGCAGGCCCTTACGTGAAAATCGAAATGAACATGGCCGATGACAAAGAAGATGGCCACATGGTGTACAAAGATGCCATTTTCATTTCGCCTCACAAGTTCATTGGGGGGCCCGGAACGCCCGGCTTACTCATCGCCAAAAAGCATTTGTTTCAAAACAAAGTACCGGCCATCCCTGGCGGCGGCACGGTGGCTTACGTGAACCCCGAAGAGCATCGTTACCTGGACGATATCGAACACCGCGAAGAGGGGGGAACCCCTGCCATTATCGAAAGCATTCGAGCCGGAATGGTATTTCAGTTGAAAGAAGCGGTTGGGGTGGACGTGATTCAGGAATACGAACACCGGTTTATTCGCAAGGCCATCCAGCGATGGGAAGACAACGATAACATCATGGTGCTCGGCAATCCTGATGCTTGGCGATTGTCCATTGTGTCGTTCGTGGTGAAACATCACGGTAAGTTTTTGCATCATAACTTTGTGGTGGCATTGTTGAACGATTTGTTTGGCATCCAATCTCGCGGCGGGTGTTCTTGTGCTGGTCCTTACGGGCACCGGCTTCTCGGCATCGACCTCGAGCGCTCCAAAGCATTTGAACGTGAGATTGTGAGAGGTTGTGAAGGCATCAAGCCCGGCTGGGTGCGCATCAACTTCAATTATTTCATTTCCGAGCCAGTCTTTGATTTCATTTTGGATGCGGTGGACTTTGTGGCCGAGCACGGTTGGAAGTTCTTGCCCTATTACCATTTCGAGCCCAATACCGGACAGTGGTACCACTACAAAGGTCATCCTGAGCCTTACATGCGCTTGGCTAATGTTCGTTATGATTCTGGTAAAATGGAATACCGCACCCGTCATGCCACGGAGCCGGAATGGGCTTTGCAACAATATTTGGTGGAGAGCCAAGAATGGCTCAAAAAAGCGGAAGCTGAGCACGTCAACCAAAAGACCTGCGAACTCGACCTCAATCAAGACTTTGAATCGCTCCGTTGGTTCACGTTGCCCAGTGAAGCTTTCAACCAGTCCCCGGCAGACGATTCCAATCCTGATGCCAAGGCCGCATTTTAAATTTGCTTGAAGGAGCAAGGATTTAACTTCATGCGGTTAGACCAAAAAATCGCCATTGGCGTGGTTGCCCTGCTTTTGCTTGCGGGTTTGACCACTATTAACGCGGTCCCTTTTTACCGCATCGGGGGACCCGGCTTTTCAGACCTCTTTGGGTTGGACCTGATTAATGTCTTTCTTTTTCATCGGTGCCCTGAGGCGGTGGGTAACTTTTACGCCGTGTCGGGGGAAATCTGTGGTGACCCAGAAGGGCGCCCCATGTTGTATCCCCCGGTGCTGTTTTATCTTTTTGGTTGGACCGCCTGGTTGGATTTCCCGGCGACGCTGTACGTTTGGACTGCATTTTCAATATTGGCCTACGTCTTTGGGGGTGTCTTTCTTTTTAAGTGCCTGCGCCCTCAACATTCTCATGCTGTGGTCGTCTTTTCAGCTTTTTGGTTGTTCATGTCACTTCAATTTCCCATGGTCTTTTCATTGGAGCGTGCCAGTAATGATTCTTTCATTTTCGTCGCTGCGTTGTTAGCTCTGTGGTGTCTTCACGAGCAACGTTGGGGGTGGACAGGGTTTTTGTTGGTGTTGCTCACCGCGTACAAAATGTATCCTGTCTTCGTCGTTCTGGGCGTGGCACTGCACCTGCTGGGCAGACCAGGGCTGAGGCCCTTTGTTGTTGCCACGGTGGGCAGTGCTTTGGTCTTGTTTGTCATGTTTTTCCAGCAGCACTGGGTGTATCTTTCAGAGGTGTTGCCTGGTTGGGCCAGCAAACAAGCGCCTTACACAGTGGGTTTGGATCATGTGATACTCAACATGAACCATTGGGCGTCGGGCGCTGGCACCCTCATGTGTTTGGGGTTGCTGGGCATGATGTTTTGGGTGGCCCGGCAACCGTCGCACGGCTCGGAAACATTTTTGTACGCCTTTGCCATTTGCACCTTCTTTCAGAAAACCGCGTTTGATTACAGTCTCATCACCATGTACCCGCTTGTTGCATGGCTCTTTTTAAGGGCTTTGGGCGAAAGCCCACCGCGAGAGCGGTTTCAAGCGCTGGGCCTGGTGGTCACTTGGTTGTTGATATTCGTCATTTTCCGTCATTTTGGGGATTTCTACGCTGGATTTGCCAAATACGGACTGATGTGGGGATGGCTGGTGATGGGCGCACTCTACCTGGTTCGGACCCATCCAAAGGCGCATGGGGACATGGCAAAAGCACCGCAAGAAGCTTAAACCACGGTAGTCATCGCTAACACCCTAATTTTATGTATGAAATCAACGCCGAGATCTGTGGCCGGTAAGGGCTTCAGATTGTCCAAATGTGGCTACTTCGTGATATATTTTCGAGCCCTGGTTTTTTCACCATTTCTGAAGGAAGAATTTCATGCCGAATATTTCCAATCTCGTACGTTCCTTGGCCAATGATGGTCGCTTTACTTTGGCCGACGCCCAAAAAGTCATGGATACGGCGAAAACCCCCGAAGAAGTGGCTGAAGTCAAAAAGCTGATGCGCGACCCTGGATTGGCGCCTTTGCTGGCAGGGGATGTACAGCGTCGCTTGGCCAATTTTGTGGCCACCAGTGGGGTTGGCGGAACGGGCCTGGGCGCACTGCCCAACGGGGGCCAGATTTTTCTCAAAGATGGCGTCTTTGTGTCTGCACCTGATGCCGCATTGCCCACCACGCCTCAGGCTTACGGCGAATCTCTCTACGGCGCCGCACGCATTTTTTCAGAGCCAGGTCAAAACCCCACCGCCCACATGAATCAAGCCGAAATGCGCAGCGTTTTGGAACGCATCAAAGTGGGATTGACCCAATGTCGTGCAGGGCAGGCCAATCCTGATTACACCGACACCCAAGCCGCCCAACAGCGGTCTGCATCGGCCACGGTGTTACGGGAAATGATGGCAGCGCTCAAAAACAGCGATGGGCAAGGGCGTTTGCTACAAGCTGAAATTTTACAAACATTGGTGGGTTTGGCCAAAGAAGAAAAGAACCCGGGCCTGCGTGACCACATGGCGTTTCATTTGCATGCGCTCAAAGAAACGGTTCAAACCGACGAGCAAAAAGCCACCATCAATGGTGTGTTTGACGCTTTTGCGCCCTTATACCCGCCTTACGACCAATGGTTTGCCAATGGCAACCGTCAGTTGAATGTGGTGTGTCACACCGGCAGTGAGTTTTATAAAAGCGAAGTAGAAACCTGGTTGTCGGAGGGCTACATCAAAAAAGAAGAAAGTCCTGGCCAGGTCGTTTTAGAAAAGAAAGAGAAAAACCCCGAAGGTGAAGAAATCACCATTCGACTCAAAATGGTGAAAGGTGCGCGGGGTACCTTTGACGATATGGACGACGAGAACACACATATCGTGGCCTATTCTGGGCACTCAGGGTGGGGTAAAAACATGCCACGCGAACTGAAAAATGCACCCGATGCCAATGGCCCCAAAAAACTGATGGTGATCAATCAGTGTTGCGGGCAAGGCATCATCAACAAGGTTCGAGACAAGTACCCCAACAGCGAGTTGATGACCACGCGATATTCATCTTATGAGAGTGAAGACCATTTTGCGTTGAACACGTTGCTCAATGGTGTGGTGGATAAATCTTGTTGGGAAAGCATTCATTATAATATTGCCGGAGAACCCTGGCACAACGAACGTAATAACTACATCACCCCGGCAGATGAGTTTACCCGCATCAAAACCCGTGACCGGGACCACGATGGCAAGGCTGATATTTTAGACCGTTTGTACGACTTCAACACCTTTGATGTCCAAAAAGACACCGACGAAGCATTTCAACCGCAACCTGCCAGTCGTCGCAACGAAGTGTTAAGTGGTGAGCGGGTCCATACCAGCAGTCAAATTGTGAACACCACTTTGGGTTTTTCAGAGTACCTAGACCACATGTCACGCGAGAATGCGTTTATTGGTGGGGGTTTCTTTGAGCCTCAAGTTGGCAGCCCTGACAGCAAAAAAATGGTGCGTCTGGTGGAACGTGAAATCTCCATGTCTGAAATGTCGTTGAACACCGACAAGGGCAACGTGGAAGGTGACAAGCAGACTTTGATTGAGGTTCAACTGAACAAAGACTACGCACACGCTTCAGAAGAAACGGTGAAAGCAGCCACCTTCATGGAGACCGCCATGAAATACGGCAATGGCAAAACCAAGGCCGAGCGGGCCCTCCAAGGTTTAATGCTCATTGCACACTCTGTAGACATCGACGTGGAGTATGGGCGCGAGCGTATGATTTTTGACAACTTGGTCAAACATTACGGACTGCCCGAAGATTTGAGTTACCACGATGCCAAACGATATCTCAAAGCTGACAGTCACGTGTATGCGGGCTCTGAGAAGGGCCTAGAGCAATGGGCGGAAGCGTTGGGCGCTGAGAAAATGAAAGAGATTGAGACGGCGTTACAGGCCACGTCCATTTCCTAGGACTGCGTTTCACGTCGAATCAGAGACTTGTTTTCAACGGTGGACAAAAAAAAACCCGGGACAATGCCCGGGTTTTGAGGCCCAACTTTGGGTTGGGCGTTTTTATGCGCAGCACCGCAGCTTATTCGCTGGGCTCACAATCTTCAGGGGCTTCGTAGAGGTCACCTAAATCATTGTTGTTCGCGTAGGTCCATGCGTCTGAAGGCATATCACCATTGGTGAAGCAGTATGCGTTGGACGCATTGCCGTCTACTTCGAGGTACACAGCGTAGTCGCCTTCGCCTTCAGCTGAGGAAGTACACAGTGTGAATTCGATGGAGTAGAATCCGTCACCATCATCTGTGATGCTTGGAAGGTCGAAGGTCCAGCCGTTGCCTGCGTTCAACTCGCCTTGATCCAAAAGGTTCAGTTCATTGTACAGGTCGCTGCCGGTCGTGGAGATGTTACCAGAGCTGTCGTAAACGGATGCGGTGAAAGTGGTCACGGTGTCGCCACATGCGGAGTCAGTACCGGTGCTGTCATAGCTGATGCTGTGAATCACTGGGCCGTCTTCGTCTTGCTCGTGGCCCACGCCATCGTCACAATATGCGGTGATGGAATTGGCTTCGAGACATTCATTGAACCACAAAGAGTCTGGGTGACGGAAACACAGGGCGCCCGTGTCTACACAACCTTCGTTGGCGCAACGCTCTTCCCAGTCGTACTCTTCGTTAAAACACATGTCTTCGTCTTCTTGAGGGGCACAGGTCCAATCCATGTTGGTGTCATCCGTCATTTCATCGCCTGCTTCGTCTGCAGTGCAGTCGTCGATTTCTTCCATGCCTGCATCGTGGGCAGCCATCCCGCCATCGTGATGATCTTCAACGTGCATGCCGCCGTCGTGATGTTCTTCTGCGTGCATGCCGCCATCGTGGTCATGATCGTGATCGTGCATACCGGCATCAGCAGCATCGCCACCACCGAGTTTCACGTCTGGGCAGCCAGTGAGCAACATGGTGGCGCTCACGAGGCCCAACCATGCGTAAATATTTGTTTTCTTTTGCATAAAAATCTCCTTGTTTGAGACCCTGATTTGGTGGTTTTTTCAGAAAATGTCAATTGGGCTCGGCCCCGCGCAGGGGCCAAAACCAAGCGTATTGGGTGTTGGGGGTCCGCCTTTTTTAGGGGGCTTCCTTCGCAGGAGGCCCGAAACGGCTTGTTGTGGTTCTAAAGTACTGTTTTTAATGCCTTTTGTGATCAGAAGAAAAAGGACCGTTCAAACCGCCAATTGTTGACGAATCCCGGCCTGAGGACCGACAATGCACGACGATCATTTTATGAAGGAGGTGTTGTTTTGCTGAAAAAGACAACCATTTTGCTGTTTGGATCTCTAATTTTGTTGAATGTGGGCTGCACCAACGATGCGGACGAGGATGGGCTGACGCTCGCCCAGGAAGCGGAGCTGGGCACGGATGACACCAAAGCCGATACCGATGGTGATGGCCTGACCGATCTAGAAGAAGTGGAATTCGGGAGTAACCCCACGTTGGTGGATACCGATGATGATGGCTTAAACGATAAAGGGGAGTACACGGCCAAATCTAACCCTGCCATGCCCGACACAGATATGGATGGCTTCTTGGACGGTGAAGAAGTGGATGCAGACAGCGATCCATTGCACCACCACTCCTATCCCTTCGATGGTTTGTCCAAAGGCATGTGGCCCGACCGAAGTGCTGCGGCGGAGGCCAACGCGCTTTTTGGTACCGGGTGGGGCGAAGGCAAAGTCATGCCCAACATTGAGCTGATCGACCAGTTCGATGTGGCGTTCAACTTACATCAGTTATACGGCTACTACATTCTGTTAGACTTTTCGGCTGGCTGGTGTGGCCCGTGCCGCAACGCAGCCACCCACGCGCAGGAATTGTTCGAAGACCTACGCGACGTGGGCTTCATGGTGGTTCACGTCTTGCTCGATACCAACAGTCAGGGGCAAGCGCCCGATTCCACGTTCTTGCAATCTTGGCAGGATGACTATGAACTCACTTTTCCTGTTTGTGCAGAAAAAGAACACCGCACCAATACCCAGCACACCATCAATGCGGGTTTAGGCGGCTGGAGTATCCCATTTATGGTGTTGCTCACTGACGAAATGGTCATCGACAGCGCCTATGGCAGTCAGGTTAACGGTGTCCCCTCTGAAGAGGTGATTAAGGAGCGCGTGTTAGAGCTCGTTGCGGAAGAAGAGGAGTAGGGCATGAAAAAGATATTGGTACTTATGGCTTTGTTCGCTCTCGCTCTCAACGTGGGCTGTCCTGCACCAGAAGAAGAAGGTTCAACAGAATCACTTTGTGATGCGGATAAAGATGGCTTCGACGGAATTATTTGCGGGGGAGATGATTGTAATGACGATGATCCAGACATCCATCCCGATGCCAAAGAGCAGTGCGATTTGGTCGACCATAACTGCGATGGTAAAATCCACGATGATGCCGAAGATTTGTTCACCATGTATTACGACGAGGACCAAGACGGTTATGGCACGGCCACCATTAGTGTAGAGGCGTGCGCACCCTATTGGCCCTATGTGGAAAACGACGAGGACTGCGATGACACTGACGCCAATAAAAATCCAGGGGTACTTTGGTATCAGGACTCTGATGGCGACGGTTATGGAGACCCCGATTCCAGCCAAGCCGCCTGTGAACAGCCAGAGGGATACGTTGACAACAATGTGGATCCAGATGACAGTAGCTTTACGGAATCCAATTGCTGGAAAGACGTAGCCATTGGTCGCGACCATTCTTGCGCCCTCACGACCAGCAATACCATTGCTTGTTGGGGCTCCGATGCCGATGACATTGTGTCAGATGTTCCATCGGGAGAGTTTGAGCAGATCTCGTCCGGTTACAAGCACGTTTGTGCGCGCGCAGCGGATGGTAAAGTGCAATGTTGGGGCTCCAACAGCAACCAGGCCACCACAGCACCTCTCACCGAGTCCTTCACGGATATTTCTTGCGGCTTAAACTTTTGTTGCGGGTTAACCGAAGCCACCGATAACAATGTGGTGTGCTGGGGCAACAACGACGAAGGGCAGTCAGATGCGCCCGAAGGCGTCTTCACCCAAGTGAGCGCATCTGGGGATCGACACGCGTGTGGTATCAAAGACGATGGCACTTCGATCTGCTGGGGGCAAAACGACAATGGCGAAACAGATGTCCCAGCGGGAGAAACCTTTGTGCAAATCAGCGCTGCCCATAAATACAACTGCGGATTGAAGGACGATGGCAGCATCGTTTGTTGGGGGGTTAACCAATATGACCAGGGGACGCCCCCCGAGGGCGTTTCATTTGTTTATGTGAACTCCACCACTGTCCACAGTTGTGGGCTCACCACTGACTATGAAGTGAAGTGTTGGGGGAGCGGGACGTACAGCCGAACGGCATCACCGTCGGGAACCAACTTTGAAAAACTGGATGCCGAGCAATTGCATTCGTGCGCGGTCACGGGCGATGGAAAGATAGAGTGCTGGGGCCACGACGAATTTGGTAAGCTGGACCCCGCACTTTGTCCTCTGTAGCCCTCGCTTCGGCAAAAAAGTGGCGGAGTCATTTGGTTTCTCAAATGGGTCCGCTTTTTTTTAGGATTTTTTTGAGAACCAAAGGTTGAGTCCAACCGGTAATTCTTCTTCAACGGTTTGCAAAGGATTGTATGTCTACAGCGCCATCAGGTCATGTCACGTTGGTCTTTACGGATGTTCAAGGCTCGACACTGTTGTGGGACCTTTACCCAGAGGGCATGCAAGAAGCTTTAAGCGTTCACAATGAAGTCCTGCGGCGTGTTTTAGCGAACGTTGGAGGTTATGAAGTACGGACAGAAGGAGACGCTTTCGTTCTTGCTTTTCATACGCCTTTTGATGCGGTGTCTTGGTGCATCCAGGCCCAACAAGAACTGTTAGAAGCCACTTGGCCGGAAACCATTTTACAGTCCATCGAAGCAGGCGAAGTCTTTAACGGCGCGCAACAGCATTTGTTTCGGGGGCTTCGTGTTCGCATGGGGGTACATTACGGGGAACCCGAAATCCGTGACGTGCCCTTAACCGGAAGAGTGGATTACGTAGGCCCCATGGTGCACCGTGCCGTGGGGATTGCAGACGCTGGACACGGGGGACAGATATTGATCAGTGCTTCCGTGTTTGAAGCGTTATCTCAACGAGAACGTTTGACGACCATTGACCTTGGCCAACATCGCATCAAATGGATGGATGAGCCGGAGCATATTTTTCAGGTGTCCGCTGGCGTTTTGGCTCAGCGAACTTTTCCGCCCATTCGAACCCAAGATGCCCACCGGACCAATTTGCCCCATTATGAAATTCCCTTTGTCAACCGCCAAGCCTCGCTGCGTGCTTTAGAAGAATACTTTGACCACTCTCACCGTGTGGTGACCCTCTTGGGCCCGGGGGGGATGGGTAAAAGTCGATTGGCCATTCGGTATGGCAGCTTGCGTTTATCCGACTACGATGGTGGGGTGTGGTTTTTTGACCTATCTGAGGCCACAGACCTCAAAGACGTTTTATTGACCGTGAGTACCGTTTTGTCGGTGCCCATGAACAAGGTTCACAGTGAAGCCGAAATGAGCGAGCAGCTGGGTTTTGCCATTGCGGGACGTGGTTCTATTCTTCTCATCCTCGATAACTTTGAGCATGTGGCACAAGAGGCCCAGCATGTGGTGGGTCAGTGGATGTTACATGCTCGATCGGCGCACTTTATTGTGACTTCACGGATGCGTTTGGGTGTGGCGGGTGAACGCATTTTTCATCTTGACCCTCTGAATGAAGACCACAGCGTGATGCTCTTTGAATCCTGCGCGGTCAATCACGATGCCAGCTACCAGTTAGACGAACAAGAGACGGCATGCGTGAAGGACATCGTGAGCCGACTGGATGGTATTCCTCTCGGGATTGAATTGGCAGCCGGACAGGTAAAAGGGTTAAGCCTGACCGATATTTTAACACACCTTAAAAATAAAATTGATCTGGCGGCCGCCCATGAACAGGATGACAAAAGCAAACAACAGACCTTGAATGCAACCATCGACTGGTCATGGGGCCTTCTAGAAAGTTGGGAGCAATCTGCATTAATGTGGTGTGCGCTGTTCCGTAATGGGTTCTATTTAGAGAGTGCAGAAGATGTGGTGGCGTTCGATGATGATGACGTCCCTTGGGTTCTGGATATTATCGAATCTTTGCATGATAAATCCTTTCTGCACACCTGGGATGTTCATGAGTTTCCCGACGAAATTCGATTTGGAATGTATGAAAGCGTTCGGGATTACGCGCTCCAAGCATTGAGTCAATCTACTGAAAACGAAAAGGCGAGGCTGGGGCACGCCAGCTATTTTCTAAAGATGGGCCGGGAATGGAGCGATGGCCTTTCGGGCGCAGAGGGGGTGAAGTGCCTGGACCGGTTGGCGTTAGAGCGAGACAACCTCAATGCTACCCACGACTATTTTCTTGAAAAGGACCCGGCCAAAGCCATCGAAGTGCTTCTGTGCATGCATCCTTTCTTTTTAATTCGAAGTCCGTTGGAGCAATACGGCACTATGCTGGATCGCTCACTCGCCTTAGCCCAAAAACAAAACTCACAGCTCGAGGCTCGGGTGTTGCAGGCACGGGGCGAATGGTGGTGGCAGCGTGATGAAATGGAGCATGCCTACCAGGATTATTCAGCCGCGCGACAAATTTTTCAAAGTAACAAGGACCTTCAACGGGAGGCCCAGACCGTTTTACAAATGGGTAATGCCGTCCACAATACGCAACGACAGGCGTCATTGGACTATTGGCGTGCAGCGCAAGCATTGGCCGAGACAGCACAGGACGGCCCGACTCACGCCAAGGCCACGGCCCAAATTGGTCGCATCACAAAAAATGTCAAAATGCTCGAAGAGGCCATTGCTTTCTTTGAGCGGGTCCAGGACCGCTTCAATGAAGAGTCTTGGCGAATTGTGTT
>MDTD01004109.1_pt1 | contig 18672 bp, 11 predicted proteins | sample 811221 | NCBI WGS metagenome assembly MDTD01 (sample SAMN05326646, study PRJNA326480) | marine metagenome | isolation source: seawater | place: Pacific Ocean: South West | collected 2011 | reverse complement strand
TGTAGAGACGACATCACATACGACGCTTGGCACGTTCCAACGGTTTGAGCCGGGTGCGTTGCGGAGGTGAGTGTCATCTGCCACAGGTCGGTAAGATACAGATTGAGCTTGTTGTTGAGTGATAGTGCTTGCACCCTGCCGTAAACTACCTGCCGCAAAATTAGCGATTATTGCTCGGCCTATACCAATGATGTCAATTCCTTTATGACTGTAAAACCTGTCGTCCTCCGCTGCAATAATTGCTTGTTTTAATGCTTCAGGGACCTTATCTATCGTGATGTAAGAACGCCTTTCTTCGCCAAACTCTCCAATAAGCTTTTCATCGCGACTATAGATTTTGAGCGGGATTTTGGGTTGGTAGGAGGTTAACGATTCCAGCGAGGGTAGTCGGGGGTAAGCAACGATAGTCCCGTAGATACCAAGAAGCCCCACGGACACAACAATTGCCGAGAAGAAAAAGAGTAGTGGTTTAAACCAATTAAATTTCTTAAAAATATACAATATTCACCTCGGAGAGCTAGTATTTTATCACATGTTTGTTTCATATCAACTTTAACCATTCATGGTGACACAAATATACGACTCGGGGAGCCTTTTGCCAGATTTAATAGTATTATTCATAACTGCTAATCTCTGTGCTTGGAGTCAAGATGGAAAAAAAATCAGTTTCAACCAATATATTTCTCGTTGGTTTGATGGGGGCTGGTAAAACTTCCGTGGGAAAGCTCCTGTCAAAAAAACTAAAATTACCTTTCTTTGATTCCGATCACGTGATTGAGGACCGCACTGGAGTAAAGATCATGGTTATTTTTGATATAGAAGGGGAAGCCGGGTTTAGGTCTAGGGAGCACGCTGTTTTACATGAGTTGACAAAAAAAAAAGGAATAGTTCTAGCTACAGGAGGGGGAGCTATTCTAAATATTGAAAATCGAAGAGTTTTGCAATCTAGAGGGACTGTAATTTATTTGCACGCAAGCGTTGGCGAATTAGTAAGAAGAACAAAATACGACTCCAAGAGACCACTACTACAAACTGATGATGTTGAAAAAAGATTGACCGAACTGTACTTCATGCGTGATCCTCTATATCGTGAGGTGGCAGATTTGGTGTTTGAAACTAAAAACCAAAGTATAGGAGATCTTGTTCAGCACATATACGGGTCAATTATTAGGGTCGTCGAAACGAAAAAAAGGAAAAAATTTCTTGATTGAAATATCTGTTAGCTTAGGTGACAGGTCATATCCAATTTTAATCGGAAGAAATCTGTTATCAAACGCCAAGATTTTGGGATCTGTTTGCGAATCGAAAAGAGCTCTCGTGGTATCAAATGAAACTGTCGCCAATCTATATTTTGATAAGTTGGAGCGATCAGCAAAATCTGAAAATATCCAATTGGGGTTACTTTTGATTGGGGATGGAGAGGAATTTAAAAGTCGACAGACTCTTGATCAAATCTATCTCAGTCTTCTGGAGGGAGGATACGACAGAGGATCCAGTATAATCGCGTTGGGAGGAGGCGTGGTAGGTGACATAGCCGGTTTTGCTGCTGCAACCTACCAAAGAGGAATCAGTTATATTCAAATGCCGACGACGTTACTGGCACAAGTGGACTCGTCAGTTGGTGGCAAAACCGGTATTAATCATCCCATGGGCAAAAATATGATTGGAGCATTTTATCAGCCCAAAGCCGTCGTGATAGATTCAGACACTTTGGTTTCTTTACCGTCTCGACAAATATCTGCCGGTCTGGCGGAGGTCATTAAATATGGCATTATTCACGATAAGGAATTTTTCTCTTTTCTCGAGACTAATATAGAAAGTCTTGTCTCGGGAGATCAGCATTTACTGATGTTCGCCATTGAAAAATCATGCAAGATAAAGGCCGAAATAGTCGGCCAAGACGAAAGGGAGAAAGGGAAAAGAGCCCTTCTGAACTTCGGGCACACCTTCGGTCACGCCATTGAGGTTGATACAAACTACAAGAAATTTCTGCACGGAGAAGCGGTGGCGCAGGGGTGTGTTCTTGCTAGCAGACTGTCGCAAAAATTGGGCCTAATTGGCAGAAAAACAGAGGACCGTATTTCAGAACTTCTCTCAAAAGCAAAGCTCCCAGTTATTCCACCAAAAATTGGTGTTGGGCGCTACCTTGAACTGATGCGACGTGATAAAAAATCTTTGGACGGTGTTATCAGGCTAATCCTAATTAACAAAATCGGCGGGGCTTTTATTTCCAGTGATTATAAATTTGAGATTTTAACTTCGGTTTTGGAGGAGGGAATAACGAAATGAGCGACCCGGCAGGTTATGCTGCTAATCCATTAAAATCGCGAGGCCGAAAATGGCCAGAACCATCAGATTCCTCAAGAAACGATTTTCAAAGGGACAGGGAAAGAATCATACATAGCACCGCTTTCAGAAGACTCGAGTACAAAACTCAGGTTTTTGTTAACCATGAGGGTGATTTATTCCGGACACGTCTAACTCACACGATCGAAGTTGCCCAGATTGCAAGATCAATTGCCAGATTGATTGGTGTCAACGAGGATTTGACTGAGGCTATCTGTCTATCACATGATTTAGGCCATACTCCTTTTGGTCACAGCGGACAAGATCAACTAAACGCCTGCATGCGAGAATATGGCGGTTTTGAACATAACATGCAGTCTCTGAGGGTAGTAGACAAGTTGGAGGAGAGATACGGCTCCTTTGATGGACTAAACCTGACATTTGAGAGCCGCGAGGGGATTTTAAAACATTGCTCCAAAGTTGACGCATCAAAGTTGGGAAAGCTAGGCAAGAGATTTCTTGATGGGACCAGCCCCTCAATTGAGGCTCAAGTGGCAAATATAGCTGATGAGATTGCCTATAATAATCACGATGTCGATGATGGGCTTCGGTCAGAGTTGCTTCAAATCGATCAATTAAACCAATTATCAATATTTCGACGTTTCTTTCGTGAAGTTGAAAGATCCTACCCCAAGCTAATTGGTAGGAGAAAGGTTAACGAGACTGTTAGGCGAATTATAAATTCGCTGATAAATGATTTGGTTTTGCAGACAAAAAGGAATATCCATTCTGCCGATCCTAAATCAATAGAAGATGTCAGAAATTCAAGAATCTTAGTAGAATTTAGCCCATCTTTAGCAGATGAGCACAAGGAGCTAAAAAATTTCTTACGAAAAAATCTGTATCAACACGATTCGGTATTGAAAATGTCGAATAAATCGAAAAGAATTGTTAACAGCCTTTTCAACTTGTTTACTGAAAATACTGCGCTCTTGCCAAAAAAATTCAGAGTTGGTGAGGCCAATGAACAGCCGAGACGTATTTCAGATTATGTGGCGGGGATGACCGATCGGTATGCAATCAAGTTGTATCACCAATTTATTGATAGCGAGTCTGAAGCTATCTAAGTTTATTTGGAAAAATTGGGTATTTTGATTGAATTATTGATAGGTTCGTGCTGTCACGGTAATATTAAACGAGTTTTACAACCAAAAACTCCGAATACAGGTGGCCATTAGCTAGCCACAAACTTAGATTTAGAGCAAGGACGAAAAGGAAGAAATATAACGTGGGTGTTTTCGACTTTACAGCCCCGGCAGGTCATTACGACCCCACACGGGATAAAAGAGCAAAAAAGTTGGAATCTTCGATCTATCACCGACGTAAACCGGACGAGGTGGGTGTGGCCGAAAACAAATCTTTTGGGCTGTACGACGCTACGGATGAAAAAAGCGCATGTGGTGTTGGTTTTCTGACCCGAAAAGACAGTGTCCAGCTACATGAGCCCTTGGCTCTTGCACACGAGGCGCTTTGCGCAGTGCCTCACAGAGGAGGGATGTCATCAGAGGGGGTTGGGGATGGGGCCGGAATTTCCCTGGATTTATCCCAGTCATTCTTTTCTCAGATCACCGGTATAAAGCTCAAGGTTGGTCAATTTGGCGTGGGTAATTTTTTTCTACCCCTAAAAACAGATCAGCGCAGCAGGGCAATTAGCCTCGTTGAACAAAAACTTAAATTTGCTGGATTTTCAATCCTAGCATCGAGAGATATTCCGATTGATGACACTCAAATTGTTGAAAGGGCGAAGAAGTGGCAGCTTCCGATACAACAATGGATTTTTATTCCGGGTAACAAAATGCCGGAGACTTCGTTTGAGAGGGCAATTCATCGAGCTCTTCTTGATATTGAATCTGTATGCTACACCGATCCGGAATTGGAGGGGCTATATCCCCTTTCTCTTTCTTCCCGTCTGCAGGTCTTGAAGGGGCGTCTGAACTCGTGGGAGATAATGCCATTCTTCACAGATCTGCAAGATGAGAGTCATTGTATTCATACTCTTTATTTTCACACTAGATTCTCCACCAATACTGATCCACACCCCACGATGGCACAGCCCTTTCGTTTGATGGCTCACAATGGAGAACTCAACACTGACAAGAAAAACCGATTGTCAGAGGCAGCTATAGCTTTGGCTAGAAATAAATCTATCATCAGACCAAAAGGTCAGTCAGATTCTTGTCGCCTAGACCAAACCCTTAGTTCGCGAGTCTTTGATGAAGGTTTGGACCTGGTAGACGCTGTTGTATCAATGATGCCACCGGCTTGGGAAAACCAAAAAAATATGAACCCCAATGTTAGGTCCATGTTGGAGTATTTTTCATTGTTCGAGGAAAAAAATGACGGGCCGGCAGCTCTAATTTTTGGTGATGGTCGAGTTGTGGGCGCTCGTCTTGATCGCTTGGGACTACGCCCCCTCAGAACGGTTGAAACCAAAGACTATTTGGCAGTGATGTCAGAGGCTGGCCAAATAAATTTCACTCCGTCACAAATAATCAGTAGAGGTCGGGTAGAAGCGGGGGGTATGATATATTACGACCACCTTGAAAAAAAGACTTTTCGGACAGCTGACGCTCTTTCGAGACTGGCATTAAAGGCAAACTATGCTGAGATGGTTTCTCAACTGTCTATTGAATTGGAGACTTTGCCGAGTCCTGCTGAGGAGCCTGCACTTGCGGCGTCATCCTATTCTGGAGACCTCAACTTGCCAGCTAGATATGTGGGATACACCCATAACCAAGAGAGTTTTAAGTTTCTCATGGACCCAATGTTGCATCTTGGGTTAGAGAAGGTTTCTGCCATGGGTTATGGAAATGCAATAAATGTGCTCTCTGTTGCTGAGGGTGGTATTGCAAAATATTTCAGTCAAAGATTTGCACAGGTCACAAACCCGCCCTTAGATTCTATTAGGGAGCTGGACGGTATGACTTTAAGAGTTGCCCTAGGAGAAAAGCCTCATGTCGGACGTTCTCGATCTCGTCAAATAATCATCAAGTCTCCCATACTAAAAATGTCTGAAATGCTCAAAATAAGTGAGCAAAAATATGCTCCGGTTAGGACCTTCAATCTTTTATATGAACCAGCCAAGGGCGATAAAAAACTAAATCAAGAAAAACTTATCGAGGCAATAGATAGCGTGGCTGAATCAGTTGCTATTTTTGCTCGTGAAAGAGGTGGTATCGCAATTTTGTCGGATCGTAGCATGGATAGCAGGTCGGCTTCTATGCCACTCATTTTGGCGATATCAGCTATCAATCAAAAGCTCATAGAAGAGGGTGTTCGTTTAAAATTATCTTTAGTGGTGGAGAGCGGACAAATAGCATCCTCCCATCATGTGGCCTGTGCACTTGGTTTTGGAGCCTCTGCCGTATATCCCTTGGCAGTAAGATTGAGGGCAGAGGAGATTTACGGGTTTGAAAATGCTACGCCCGCACTGCAAAAATTTATTAAGGCCGGGGAAAAGGCTTTGCTCAAAACAATGGGAAAAGTTGGCTTGTGTACTGTAGAAAGCTACATCGGTGGAGAATTCTTCGAGCCTAACTTCCTCGATACAAACGATTCTGTTTTGGCAAAATATTTTCCGAATATGAGGACTCCGGTGGGTGGGGTGGGATTCGCATCAATTGCTGAGTCCGCCCGAGATTGGCACTTCCATGCCCTCACGGTAAAAAAATCAGATCAAATTCCGATTTTGGGTTTGTTCAAAGAACGCACCGAGGGAGCTGGCCATTCCTATGGAATGGCGGCTGTGAGAGGTTTTGTTGATTTAACTGAGGAGCAAATAAGCTTTGGAGACAAACCCGAGAGAACCACTGTTGACGGGGAGTTTATTGACGGAGAGCTTGATCCGCTTCGATTAATGACACTCCGACAAATAAATGATGCATTTGAGATAACCGAAGAAAGTTACATTAACACCAGCTTTGAGAAATTAAGCACTACACAGATTAACGAATTCCAAATCACCTCTGGATATCGTGCATTTGCCCGTAATATGGCGGAGGAGAGGCTTCGACGGCCTGCGGCGCTGCGGGATATTTTGGCACTGCCCGCCGATATTACTCACCTGACTACGGCTGAAGATATCAAACGGGAGATGATGTTATTTAACCGAGCTGGTAACAGTGACTTTGTCATAAGAGGATTAGACTGTAAGCAAACAGGTCAAAATACACTCAATTTGACTTTGACTGGCTCCTCCTGCGGCGATGCCAAGAGGCTAAACTCGTTGGCGCAAACCCTTAGGGAGCGTTTTGGCACAGACATCCTAGAATTGAAAATTGAAAAAAACGAGATCAAAGTCAAAGCTATCGGTCAGGCGCTTGATTATCTCACGAGATTGAAACCTGCTCCTCACAGCATCTCTGTAAGTGAAGTTCAACCTGCGTCCGAGATTACTCGTAGGTTTACCTCCGGAGCAATGTCACATGGTGCTTTGGTTGCTACCGCGCATGAAGCAGTGGCACACGGTACGAATATGGTAGGCGGTTTATCAAATTCGGGAGAGGGAGGGGAGCATATAAGTCGCTATGGAACCCTCAGAGCTAGCAGAATTAAGCAATTTGCCTCAGGGCGTTTTGGCGTATGGGCTGGATATCTAGCAGACCCAAAGCTTGAGGAAATTGAAATAAAAATTGGGCAGGGAGCCAAGCCAGGCGAGGGCGGTCAATTGCCGGCAAAGAAAGTCACAGTTGAGATTGCTGCCGCCCGTTGTGGGACTCCTGGCGTGGAGCTTATATCACCTCCTCCCCACCACGATACCTATTCGATTGAAGATTTGGGGCAATTAATCCACGACGCTAAGGCTGCCCGTGTCAGGGTCATTGTAAAGCTGGTCAGCTCTGAGGGAATAGGAACTATTGCGGTTGGTGTTGCGAAGGCTGGGGCAGACGTAATCAACGTGGCGGGTAATACAGGTGGAACAGCGGCTGCGGCTGTAACCTCGCTGAAGTATACCGGCAGGGCAGCTGAGATAGGAATAGCTGAGGTTCATCAGGCCTTGTCTGCTAATGGAATCAGGCAAAAGGTACAACTTAGAGGGTCAGGGGCGATGCAAACTGGCTCTGACGTTGTTAAGGCCTCCTTACTAGGAGCCGATAGCTTTGAGTTTGGCACAACCGCCTTGATGATGTTGAAGTGTGTCATGGCAAAAAACTGTAATGTGAAGTGTCCGGCAGGGCTAACTACTAACGCTGAGACTTTTGATGGAGATCCAAGAGCTCTGGCGCAGTACTTATTAAATGTAACGCATGAAGTAAGGGAAATTCTCGCGTCTTTGGGATTTAGGAGCCTAGGCGAATCTAGGGGCAGATCCGATCTACTACATCTTCTAGACCACCCGGATTCAGTAGGAAGTCTAAAATTACAAGAGATGCTAAAAAAAATAGATGGTCCCAAGGTGGTTAATCCAGTTTACAGAGAGAGAGATTACGCGGTTGATGATGTTTTTTTGGAGCAGGTCAAAAAGTTTTTCAAAGAGTCTGGGCGATCCCAATTAACTTTGCGTCCGGCTAATAACTTAAACAACTGTAACAAGTCGGTTGGGGGTCAGTTGTCAATAGATTTAGAAAGACTTCTTAATTACGAGCTGACCGAAATTCCCAAGGTGGTCTTTACCGACCATCGGGGTCGGCGTTACCTCGATAGAGGGTGTATCAGGATAAAAAGTAAGGGGTCTGCAGGTCAAAGCTATGCTGCTTTTTGTAATGACGGGCTTGTTTTCGAGCACATTGGAACCTGCAATGATGGGGTTGGAAAGTCGTCTTGCGGCGGGGAGATAATAGTTAAGTCACCTGCGGGAGGTGGAGCTGGCTATGGTGAAAATGTTCTAGTCGGAAATTTTACACTTTTTGGCGCCACAGGAGGCCGGGTCTTTATTGAGGGGCAGGCGGGTGATCGTTTTGCGGTGAGGAATTCGGGTGCTATTGCTGTGGTCGAAGGTGTCGGAGAATTCTGCGGTGAGTACATGACTAACGGTTCAGTATTAAATATCGGAGGATTTTCAAAAGGCTTTGGAAATGGTATGTCAGGCGGATTCCTGTATCAATATGATCCAGAGGGAAAGCTGCAGGACGCCGTGAGTCATGATTCGGTCATTTTGGGTTGTGTTGGTGATAATGGAGAGGGATACCAAATCCACGGTGATGCGGTTGGCCAGCTTTTAACTTGGCATCATGAGGCAACAAATTCCTGTCGGGCTGCCAAAATGCTGGAAAACTTAGAACAAACTCTGAAAGACATAACGTGGGTGATGCCTAGAGCACTATTACAATATCAGGATGCTGACGAAATCTTATCCTCTAAAAACCGAAAGGAGCTCATTGAGGAGCTCTCTGTTGCACTTGTCGGTTATCAAATTGCCGAGGTAAAAAAAGCTTGGAAGGATAAATACCCTGTACTTGGTGGTGTAATCCCACCGATTGGAGATGAAGGAAAAACTCCAGAAATGTTTAGGCTTTTAAACTCCTACACAGTTTTGGAGATGGCTCAAAACTTAATTGAAAAGAGATTGCCGGCTACTACGGAACCCCGGTCTCTTGATCGAATGGTTCGAAATTTAGTTGTTAGCGAAGACTTTTCACTAATGGCTGCATTGGCAAAGCATGCTAAAACCGCCTTATCGGACTACAGTGATATTGAAATTGCAACTTTGATCGCGAACAAGCGATTGACTGATTTTAAAGAAGCTTTTTCTTTAAGGAACCCGATAAGTATGGACAGCACAGGAACCTACTCTTGGATTATCTTTCAAAATGAGAAAAATCGTGCAAAAATTGGCACGATCCCAAGTTTTGACGAGTTGTTTGCAAATGTATCAGTTGCGGACTTTGTTAATAGAATGCCAACGGAGACTACTTTTGAAAGTGCCACACATACCGAATGACGCGCCATTTAACTCAGAGCAGAGATCTTGGCTTAGAGGTTTTATAGCAGGCCTCAACTCACAACGGCTACTCAGTAGCACAACTGTTGAATCAGGGCAGTCTGAAAAACTAAGTACCCTTGACATTCTTTTTGGGACACAAACCGGCAATGCAGAGGAGCTTGCGAACGAGGCTGGCGCTCTCGCCTCGGAAAGAGGTTATAAGCCACGTATCCGCGAGTTGGATGCAATAGATATGAGCCTTCTTGCCGAGATGGAAAATGCGATTGTTGTGATTTCAACATACGGCGAGGGTGAAATGCCAGATAATGCTGGTATTTTTTGGGAGGCCCTGTCCTCCTCATCTGCCCCAAGGCTGGATAATTTGAATTATGCCGTATTAGGCCTTGGTGATACCAGTTATGACGAATTTTGTCATGCTGGAAAGCTTATTGACACCCGCCTAGAGCAGCTTGGAGCGGTAAGAATAGCCCAGAGGATTGATTGCGATGTAGATTATGAGGAGCCGTCATCATCTTGGCTCAGAGAGGTTATTAAAGAAGCGCCTCAAGCTACAGGAGTTGTCGAGAAACAAAGTTCTTCCTCAAATGATAGTGTACGCGATGATGTAGTTCAAAAAAAATCAAAATGGACAAAAAAGAATCCATATATGTCGACTATTATCGAGAATCGGTTGCTATCAGGATCTGGATCATCAAAGGAAATAAGGCATGTTTCCTTTGATATAGCGAGCAGTCACATCAGTTATGAGTCTGGTGATGCCCTTGGGGTATTGCCGAAAAACGCTCCAGATCTTGTTCAAGGAGTGCTCGACCGCTTGAAGATTAATTACGAGCACGAGGTTGATGGATATGATTACCCGATGGGACATGTTTTAGCTAACAATTTTGAAATAATGACTCCCTCTCGGGAATTGATTCACGAAATAGAAAGGCGAGTCTCCGATTCTAGGCTCAGTGAAGTTATTGGAAACAAGGAAAACCTCGATAAGTTTCTTTGGGGTAAAGATATTTTGGATCTCCTAAACTTAGATCCTAAACTGCATTTTGAGGCGGCAGAATTTGTAAGATTTTTAAAGCCTCTTCAGCATAGGGCATACTCGATATCATCGAGTCCAAAATTTTTCCATCATGAGGTTCATCTGACCGTTGCTGCCGTTCGATGGGATTATGAAGGGCGCACACACAAAGGAGTGGCGTCTACCTTCATAGCTGACCAGTTGGTTGCTGGAGAAAATGCAGGTGTATTTCTGTCCCCTAATAAAAACTTCCGAATTCCCAAAAATGATGATGTACCAATGATCATGGTGGGGCCTGGGACTGGAGTTGCCCCTTTTAGGGCATTTCTTCAGGAGCGAGAGGCCCGCGGATCAGGGGGATTAAATTGGTTGTTTTTTGGTGATCAGCACCGAAGAGATGACTTTCTGTATGAAGACGAATTCAACCGAATGTTAAAGTCAGGAGTCTTAAACCGTTTAGACTTAGCTTTTTCTCGAGACCAAGAAGAGAAAATATACGTGCAAAATCGAATGAGTGAAAATGGCAAATCTCTTTTTGCGGCACTTGAAGAGGGGGGAGTATTTTACGTCTGTGGAGATGCTACTCGCATGGCGAAGGATGTTGATCAAGGGTTACATGAGATTATAAGGATCCACGGAGGTTTGACGCCAGAGGCCACTACCGAGTACGTAAACAAATTGAAGCGTGAAAAACGTTATCTGAGGGATGTTTACTGAAAAATTGTCTGTAACAGGGTCGTTTGTATCACCTGACTGTGGCTTAAGCCTGATGCCATCAATCAAATGTATTTTCCGGCCTCTTACGTGCTTCGGGCTGGACACAAAATCCATTGGTTCTGCCAAGTTTAGCTCAATACAGGCGGCGACAAATCAACGACTTGGGGATTGATATCTGCTAGACTGGGTTAGAGACCGCAGACAAAAATGTCACGACTTTACGCCTCATTGGAAAGGCTTCAATGAATTAAAATCACTAGAATTGAGAGATTAATCAGTTTAGTTAACGATGGGAATACGAAAATTGCACTCAAAGTTTCATTACATCTTTTTATTAAAACAGAATAAAATTCCAATACATGGGCAATATTTTGTGAAAAATCGTTTTATCAAGATATTCAAATTTAGCTCATAGTCATAAGATCCGACCCTTATATAAAATGGTGAATATTAAGAATGACTTACTTATACGTGCGATGCTACGAATGCCAACAGAGAGAACTCCAGTCTGGATAATGCGTCAAGCTGGTAGATATTTGCCAGAGTATCGTAAAATTCGTTCTAAAGCAGGAAGCTTTCTTGCGTTGGCTAAAAATCCAGCTTTGGCAACAGAAGTCACCCTTCAGCCACTACTAAGATATAATTTGGATGGTGCAATACTATTCTCCGATATCCTTACAATACCGGATGCAATGGGAATGGAGTTATATTTCGTTGAAGGGGAAGGACCTCGCTTCGCCAAACCTCTCAACAGTGAAGAGGCTATTACCTCGCTGGTTCCTCCAGATCCATATGACAAACTAAAATATGTTATTGACACGGTGGAGCAGGTCAGTCGTGATCTTAAAAAGCAAGTGCCTTTGATCGGATTTTCAGGTAGCCCTTTTACCCTTGCTTGTTATCAAATTGAGGGAAGGGGAGGAACCAATTTTCAAAACGTAAAAAGAATGATCTATGATTCTCCTTTAATTTTTCACAAGTTATTAGATGTGAACGCCCGAGCGATTATAGATTACTTGAATGCCCAAATTAATTCTGGGGTTGATGTAGTAATGCTTTTTGATACTTGGGGAGGCATTTTAACTCATAGTGCATATTTGGAATTTTCCCTTTTTTACCTTGAAAAAATATTGAGTGAATTAAAACTTGAAAATGAGTCACGAAAGGTACCAAGTGTGATTTTCACAAAAGGAGGAGGAGTATGGTTAGAGAAAATAGTACGGTTAAACGTCGATGCAGTGGGAATAGATTGGCAAGTTGACTTGGGTTGGGCAAAAAAGATTGCCGGTAATAAAGTTGCGCTTCAAGGTAATTTAGATCCAGCTGTTCTTTTATCAAGTCCTAAGGTAGTTAAAGCCGAAGTTGAAAAGGTTTTAGATAGCTTTGGCTCGGGAGCGGGCCACGTTTTTAACCTAGGACATGGTATATCTCAGCACACAGACCCAGATAATCTTCAAGTTCTTATTGAGACGGTTAAAATTCTGAGTCCTGGATACCGTTAGATTTCTTATGGGAGAAAGTGGCATGTTTCATACCTATCGCAGACAAACTGTATATAAATAAAAAGTATCTTTAATTTAAAAAATAAATTTACAAAAAAAATTTTAGGGCATTTATTATAATTAGGCTTGTCTTTAAAATATAGAGTGAAAAAAATGTATTCAGCTATTTTTGATAATGTTGAATTGCGATTTGCATTCCCTTCAGTAAGTTTATTACCATGGCTATATTAAAGGTTGCTGTTGATGTACCAACGTCAAATACCTTTGACTACCGAGATAGACAAAATGAGGGATCCGTGGGATCTCTTGTTATTATTCCTTTCGGTAATAAAAAAAAGAAAGTAGGAGTGGTTGTTGAGATATTAGAATATAGTGAGCTTTCCTTAGAGAAGCTGAAAAATATCGAGGCTGTCTTAAAAATTGACTCACTATCCTCTGACGTTATTCAACTTGCTCATTTTGTCTCTAAGTATTATTGTTACCCGCTAGGCAAAGTTTTTGCTGCATTTTTGCCAAGATATTTGAGGCAAACAAAAAATCAAAAAATGCATGTTAAAACCTTATATCGACTAAAAAAAGATCTCCAGAATAAAGCCCAAGATTTTCCGCCAAAAGCTTTACTAGAAATGTATGAACAAAAGAAATCCCTATCAAAAAAAGAGATTGAGGGCTCTCATTTACAGGGAAAAGAAAATTTTGAGAAATGGTTAGAGATAGGCGTAATAGAAAACAACGAAAAATATATAAATCCCAAAAAAAATAAGAGTAAATTTATCCTTGAAAAAAATACGATACCTATTGAGAGAAAGAAATTAACTCGTGATCAAAATTTGGTAATAAACAAAATTTCTCAGAAGATAAACAAATTTAAGGTTTGGTTGCTTCACGGAGTTACGGGAAGTGGCAAGACGGAAGTCTACTTTAGCTTAATAGAGAAAGTAGTAGAAAGTAAGGGGCAAGTTTTAGTTTTAGTGCCTGAAATAAATCTCACTCCTCAGTTTGAATTGCGCTTTAGACAAAATTTAAACCATCTAAGTATAGCCTCTCTAAGTAGCCTAATTACTGAGCGTAAAAGATATGACACATGGAGAAAAACAAGACTGGGCGAGATAGATGTCATCTTGGGAACCCGCCTAGCTGTGAGTAGCGAAATACCACGTTTAAAGCTTATTATTGTAGACGAAGAGCATGATCCGTCATACAAGCAAAGGGATGGGTTGAAATATAATGCTCGTGATTTGGCGATATATAGAGCGAAAAAAAGGAATATCCCAGTAGTTCTAGGATCGGCCACGCCTTCAATCGAAAGCTATAAGAATGTCGCTGAGGGTAAATTTATGAAGCTAAATTTAAATAAACGACCGACAACTTCGCTTCCAGAAATCCTAATTCCAGACTTGAAGAAGTCTGAAATGGGAGGTTCCCTCTGCCAGACTCTCATAAAAAAAATAAAGATCAGATTAGAAAAAAAAGAGCAATCTTTGATTTTTATCAACCGACGGGGTTATTCGACGGTTATTTATTGTAGCGATTGTAGATGGATCTGTAGCTGTGCACGGTGCTCAGCTAGAATGACTTTTCATAAAAAACTAAATAAAATCTTGTGTCACTATTGTGGTGATCGCCGAAATGTTCCGATGTCATGCCCAAAGTGTCAAAACATAGACTTACGTCCTCTTGGAGAAGGAACTCAGAGAGTGGAGGAAGAATTAGAGAGGCTATTTCCCTCGGCGAAAATACTCAGAGTCGATAGCGATACCACCAGGTCGAAGAATTCTTTTTTAGAAATGAGAGAAGAAATCGTCAGTGGAAAGATAGATATTATTGTTGGCACACAAATGTTGTCAAAAGGGCATGATTTTCCATCGCTTACCTTAGTTGGTGTTTTAGGTGTGGATAATTCCTTATATAGTTCAGACTACATTGCTTCCGAAAGACTTTTTCAGCAGTTGGTACAGGTCGCTGGAAGGGCAGGTCGGGGATCCCAAAGAGGGGAGGTGGTTATACAAACTAGTTTTCCAGAGAATGATTTTTTCAAAGCATTAAAGAACCATGATTATGAAAGGATAATTAACATCATTTTATCAGAGCGTAAAGTTATTGGATTTCCGCCGTTTGCTCATCAGATAATAGTCAGGGCAGATTCAAAAAAAGAAAATAATTTGTTTCAAATGTTACAGTTCGCTGCAAATGAAATAAAATCTATGCCGTGTAGAGCTGTCGTTTATGAGCCATCACCCGCGCTTATGTATAAAATCGCGGGTCGTTTTCGTGGACAATTGTTGGTACAGTCTAGCTGTCGCAAAACATTATCATTAATCGGCTCTCATCTATACGAAAAACTTTTAGGCAGGGTTAAACCTAATGTTAGGTGGGCTATAGACAGAGACCCCTCAGGCATTAGCTAAAACAACAGAGGACATTAAAAAGCTATAGTTAGAGTTAATTGAGGGAAGTGTATGAAAATACTTGGAGCGCGTGAAAAAATAGAGGATCTTTTAAATACCAAGGTGATGCATCTATTGCCAGACAACCATGCGATCAGGGTCAGATTGTCGAGACCTAAATTATTAACTCACGGTGACTTTTCCTGCAATATTGCTTTTCAATTGGCACCAATTTTGAAAAAGTCGCCTCTTGATATTGCTACAGATATTATAGAAGGAGTATCGGAAAATTCAATACTAGAGAGTATAGAGGTTGCAGGAAAGGGATTTATAAACATTTTTCTTAATCCAGATTTCAGACAAACTCTTCTTTCAGAAATTGTAAAAAAAGGAGAGAATTTCGGTCAAAATTCGGATGGATCTGGTAAGAGGGTTTTAATCGAATTTGTATCGGCCAACCCCACTGGACCGCTTCATATCGGGCATGGTCGGGGTGCGGCTTTTGGGGCAACTATGGCAAATTTTTTACGCGCCTCAGGTTATGATGTTACTTGCGAGTATTATGTTAACGACGCTGGACGTCAAGTTGATATTCTTAGTGTTTCGGTATGGTATCGATATCTTGAAATATTTGGTGGTAAACAAGATTTTCCAAAAAAAGGATATCAAGGTGAATACATTAAACATTTTGCAGAAAGTTTAAAAAAATTGCATGGGAATCGCTGGCTCAGAGACTATAGTAAATTGGAAAATTTAGAGAATTTAGCCGATGAGGAAAAAGAGCTGGACCAAGTCATCCTTGCTGCAAAAGAGATTCTAGGTCCTGAATACCATTCTCTGAGGCATATTTCAGTATGTGCGCAGATTAAGTCTTGCGAGGAGGATTTAGATTTATTTCGAGTCAAATTCGATACGTGGTTTCATGAAAAAAGAGTTTTTGAGGACGGAACTCTTAATACAGTTGTAAGTGAGCTCCAAAAAAAGGGTTTGCTAGAAGATCGCGAAGGGGCTAAGTGGTTTAAGTCAAGAAGTTTTGGTGATGAAAAAGATAGAGTAATAGAAAGATCCAATGGGGAGTATACTTATTTCGCTTCAGATACAGCGTACCACTATGATAAGTTTCAACGAAAATTTGATTCTATAGTTAATATTTGGGGATCTGACCACCATGGTTACATTCCCAGAGTGAGGGCAGCCTTACGAGGTCTGGATTTTGATGATAAGGCGCTCAAGGTAATATTGATTCAGTTTGCATCTCTTTACAGAGGTGGTCAAAAGGTTTCGATGTCAACTAGAAGCGGTGAATTTGTATCTTTGAGGGATTTAATCGACGAAGTTGGAGTTGACGCTAGTAGATTCTTTTATTCTTTGCGAAAAAATGATCAACATCTAGACTTTGACCTAGATCTAGCAAAAGAGAAAAGTAACGAAAATCCTGTTTATTACGTACAATATGCTCATGCGAGATGTAGCAGCATTATAAAAAAGTGGGGTGGGATTCCTCATTCGCTCGTAACTGAAGAAACTCATCATACTCTGGACTTAGAAGATGAACTTGTTTTAATCCAAAAGATGGATGAATTTACGGAATTGATAAAGGATATAGCAAAGGATTTTTCAGTCCACAATATGACAAATTATCTTCGAGAATTGGCGACCAGTTTACACCGATACTATACCTCAACAAAGGTGCTCGGTGTTGAAGAGAAAATTTGTAAATCGAGAATTATGTTGATTCTGTCGGTTAAACAAGTATTGAAAAATGGTCTTTCCTTATTAGGTGCGTCAGCACCTAATAAAATGTGAAATAAAAAGAATTTAAAATGGTAAAAAAAAGAAAGCGAAAATCAAGCTATCCGATGATTAAAGGTGTGATTGTTGGTTTGATGGGTGGTCTACTTTTAGTACTGGCGGTGACCTTTTATGTAAATGACATACTGTTGCCACTACCGAGTAAAGATGATTCTCAATCAAAAAACACAGAGACTTCGAAAAGAAAACCTCGTTTGTCATTTTATGATTCCTTACTTGAAGAGTCGTTCCCCACAAAGGATAATGTGGCGACTCTCGGGCAAAGCGACAAGCTCTCTGCAGGTGGAAAAAAATATTTTATTCAGGTGGCTGCCTTCAGGTCAAATGAGGAGGCTGACAATATGAGGGCAAAACTTGCTTTAGCTGGATTTACTTCCCGAATCGAAATATCTGAATTGGAAAAAGATGATATTTGGTTTAGAGTAAGGTTAGGACCTTACGAAACTGAGACTGAACTCTGGGCTACTAAAACGGCTCTATCTCAACATGATTTTGAGGCTGATATTGTTACAAAGCCAAATTAAATTTATAACTTATTAATTGGAGAATGTATGAGAAATTTTTTAGTTATTTTCTTGTTAAGTTGTGGAAATATCAGTTACGCTTTGGCAGATCCAGAGCCAATTCTTAACGAGGAATACGTTGTCATCAATGATGTCGGATCAACTACCTCCGACCAAAATTTTGTCCTCGAATTTTTTTCTTACGCGTGTGTTCATTGCTACCACTTTGAACCTGAACTTCAAAGCTGGCTAGAGGTAACGTCTTCGGACATGGTTTTTCGGAGGGTTCCTGCAATATTTTCCGATAAAATGATCCCGCTCGCAAAGCTTTACTACACTCTTGAGGATATGGGGAAATTGCAAGATTTTCATGAGAAGATATTCAAACTAATCCATGTTGATAAAAAAAGGATTTATACTAAAAAGCTTATTATGGATTGGGCATCGAACGAACCGGGTATCGATTATGATGTTTTTGTAAAGGTGTTCAATTCCTTTTCGGTAGGTCGAAAAGTCAGCGAGGCAAAGCGAATTACCCGCAAATATAGAATTCCGGGTACCCCCTACATTACAATAGGCGGAAAGTATCTTACTGGTCCCTCAATGATAAGTGAGAGAGATTCCAAAAAAAATCGAGGAGAGAGGCTATTCATTGTCATTGAGAACTTAATCGAGAAAGCTGGATAAGCTGCCTTAAACAATGTTCGTTGGCCATAGAACTGTCTTCAAGTCAATAATAGCTTTCTCCGGTTTTTCTACCTTAATAGTGTACATTCCGAGTTGCCTAGCAGGTTTGAGGTTAACTCCGAGGTCGTCGAGGAAGACAACTTGTTTTGGAGCCACCTTAATCAAGTCGCAAGCATACTTGTAAAAGTCAAACTCAGGTTTCCGGAATCCTATTTTCGAGGATTCAACTACGAAGTCAAACTCGGTAAGTAAGACTTTATAGTATTCATTTTTTATATTTGAAGGACAATCAGAGCTTTGATTTTTAATATTGTTAGTGAGGCAGGCAACCTTAAAATCTTTTCGACAATTACGTACAATCTCAATCATTTCCGGTCGGACTTTCAGGTCTAATAATTCGAGTACTTGCCGGCCTGATATTTTATGACCTACCTTCTCAGACTCATCAGCAAAAATCTTGTCAAATTCTGCGGTCGATATTTGATTTTTTTCTAAAAGAGCCCAAGCATTGTTATCTGGATTAACGCTATTTACTCTTCTAATAAAATTAATTGGAAGGTTATTCTCTTTTTCAAATTGATTAAAATTTTCAAACGGACTTTGAGTTATGACACCACCGAAGTCGAAGAATACAGCCTTGATGTCATTGTTGCGACTCAATGATATCATGTTAAATCACACTCAGTTAAAACTCTCTTACATGGTACCTTCATTTTTTCAGGAACTTTGTAATCTTGCATTATTTTTCCTAGTCCACGAATGCTCTTTCTACCACAAAATTGTTTGGTTCCCTATGTGAGCCCTCTTGGAACCCCATATT
>MDTD01065367.1_pt1 | contig 18679 bp, 17 predicted proteins | sample 811221 | NCBI WGS metagenome assembly MDTD01 (sample SAMN05326646, study PRJNA326480) | marine metagenome | isolation source: seawater | place: Pacific Ocean: South West | collected 2011 | reverse complement strand
CCCAGTTTCATTGTCATCAAAACATCCATCTAAACCAGTATCTTCAAAATCCTCTGCTTGTGTCCAGATTCCATCATTATTGCAGTCAGCGTTTATTCTAAACATTAAAGAATCTAATCCAAGTATAGTTTTAGTATAAATAAAAGTTGTATCAATAATAATATCAGGGCTATCAGAACCTTCTGGAGGATCTTCAGGAATGATTAGTGTAGTATCATTCCATTGACTATGGTCAACATAAACCATGCCACTTACATCCTGCCATTCATCAATTATGGTCCAATAATTTGAAATATCATAAACATCTGATGAATCAATTATTGCAACAGATATTTCTTGTTCAGGAGAGGGTTGAGGTTTGTATCTTCCAGCATCAGCATCCCAGGTTAAACTTTCTAAATTATTATAAAGGACGGAAAATTCTACATTTTGAACATTCAAAATATCTTGATCTTGTGCAACTTCCATTTCACAATCTTCATTGACATCCATAAGCGAACAATCTATAAATTCATCAAACCAAATCCATCCAAGATTTTCACAAGTTGTTTGATTGTCAATTTCTTTGTTTTGGCAAGCTCCTCCTATAACCTCAGGATTATTATATTCTCTACCAACTGCATTATTTGAGCCACAGCTAACTTCGTCTCCATCATCATCAACACAATAGCAAGAGCATTCGTAATTTTGCCCATTATATTCACCATAGGTCTCATCAATTAAATAATTTTGAACAAAATTATCATAATCTAAGTTTGAATCAGTGCATATTATTGAAGGGTCATCACAATTTCTTGCTTCGACCAAGTACTCTGGAAATGTATATAGATTTAATTTGTCAGTTGATCTTATCAGGCATGGATTTTCAATTGTATTTCCATAACCTAAACCTGCAACTGTATAGTAGTCATAAGAATAATCTAATTCACTATTAAAATTAAAAAATAGATTGTTTAACTCAGCAGAAGCTCCGTTTAAATTTTCATCAAGCGTGCTTGTATCAGTTGGACTGTTATCAGAGCTATCTTGTTCATCAGTTTCTTGGCATGAAAAAGTAAAGAATAAAAGAAAATTGAATATTAAGAAATTAAATATATTTTTTTTCAAATTGACCTACTCATCTCTTGGTTGTTATCATCCTTTTTGTCAATATTATGGGTTCTTAAGTGCTTAAAAACCCTATAATACGTCTTTAAAGGTAATAAATCACATGATATTCTAACAACCAAAAAATAAAAAAAATTATTTTTTATAATGGAACTTTTCTTTAGAAATTATATATAATGTTTTGACACGAAAAATTTTAAAAAGGAGTTTCATGAAATTTTTAATAATAATTTTATTAATTTTGCAATCATCAGTTTTTGCGTCTTCAAGTAAAGATAGCTTTAACAAAAAATTCATTGAAGTAGCAAAAATAGGTAATCCAACTGTTGTTTCTATAATATCAGAAACTGTTCGAGAAAACGATTTATTTCATGGATTTGGTAAAATCCCAAAAGAGTTCGAAGATATGTTTCCTAGATACAAAGAAAAAGGAAGATCTCTTGGTTCAGGCGTAATTATTGATAAGAACGAAGGATACATTATAACAAACAATCATGTAGTTCAAAATGCTGAATCTATCAAAATAGTTTTATACGATGACAGGGAATTTGATGCTGAAATAATTGGAACACATGAAAATACAGATTTAGCAGTTTTAAAAATTGAAGCTGATAATTTAAGTCAAGCAAATCTTGGTAATTCGGATTTACTCGAAGTTGGAGAATGGGTTATAGCTATTGGAAGCCCATTTGGTATCAATTTAAACCATACTGTAACTGCAGGCATTGTAAGTGCAACAGGGAGAAGTGATGTGATGTCTCCTCAGAATTTTGAAAATTTCATTCAACATGATGCTGCGATTAATCCAGGTAATTCAGGGGGTGCCTTGTTCAATTTAGATGGTGATTTAATTGGGATTAATAATGCAATTGCAACAGATGGTTGGTCAAGAACTAATGCAGGAGTAGGTTTTGCAATCCCAATGAACCAAGCTTCGAGAATAATGGAAGATTTAATTAATCTTGGTGATGTAACAGGAGGATGGTTAGGAATATCATTCCAAGAAATCACTAAAAATCTAGCTGAAGCTTTAGACTTAGATGATACTAAAGGAGTTATGGTTACACAAGTTATAGCAGATAGCCCTGCTGAAAAATCAGATTTAAAATCAAAAGATGTTATTACTAAAATAGATGATGAAAAAATAAATGGCACATCAGATTTAAGAAATGTAATTTTTTATAAATACCCAGGAACAGAGGTAATATTAACTATCATAAGAGATGGTAAAAAAATTGTGAAAAGTATAACGCTAGAATCAAGACCAACAGATGAAGAACTTTATGGGAATTATCTTAATCAAAATTCAGATTTTGATAAAATAGGTTTAAAAGTTGAATTTTCAGATGATGATAAAGTTAGGGTTAAAGAAGTTAAGGGAGATTCATCTGCTGAGATTGAAGATATTAAAGAAAATGACATTATTACTCAAATCGATGATACTGTAATAGAAAGTTTAGAAAATTATTATGAAGCAATCAATGCTCTCGAATCTGGTGATATTGCTCTTATTGGGGTGACAACTATCAATAAGAGTAGCTTTTTCTCACAAACCTATTCTAGGTATATCGCTATTAAAGTAGATTAAATAATTCAAGCATTTCAAACAGGTCATCAATATCGCTCGGCTTATTGTAGGCCTGTATTGAAACTCTAAGAAAAACCTTGTCATTCCATAAAATTACGGGAATGTGAATGTTTGTTTTTTCAAAAATTTCCTTTTGAAAAGATAATATTTTTTTTGAATCATTTAAGATCTCTTCAATTTTATCATTAGATTGGTTCACAGCGAAAGATAACATTTGAGCCAAATGTTCGTTATTAAATGTAGTGGGTAAGCAATTAGAATTTAATTTTAAAAATTTATTCTTAAGCTTTATAATTAAATCACGGCATTTTTGATTTACCTCGCTCCATCTTTGTTCATCAAAAAATTTTAATGTTGAAGGAATTGTCAAAAATGATGATAAATCATTTGTGCCTTGCCATTGATGCCAATTTGTGTACTCTGATTCATTTTGAAATAATTCACCTTTCCATCCCCAACTTATTACTAAAGGATCAATATTATTTTGAAATGATTTTTTAGCATATAGAAATGAAACCCCTTTAGGTGTACACATCCATTTATGACATGCTCCAACATAAACATCAGGATTAATTTCTGTAATACTTAAATCGATATGCCCAGGAACATGTGCTCCATCAATAATTGTTATTATTTTATTTTCTCTAGCAATTTCGCAGATTTTTTTTACAGGAAACAACAAGGCTGTCGATGAAGTGATATGACTTAGAAATATTACTTTAGTGTTACTGTTAATTTTTTTCTTGAATGAGTTAATAAATGATTCCTCATCATTAAATGGAATTTCAATTTTAACTTTGATATATTTATACCCTTTTTTTTGAGAATAAAAATCCCAAGTTTTATCAAGTGCTCCATATTCATGATTTGATGTTAATACTTCGTCATTTTCATTTAAGTTTAAGCTTTTAATTACAGTATTCAATGCTGTGGATGGATTTGGAAAAAAAATTAAATTTTGACTAGCACAATCCAAAAAGGTACTTAGCTCATTTCTTGATTTTATCAATTCATCAAATAATTCATAATTGATGAATTGATGGGGATTGAATTCAAGCTTACTTTGCCAATTCAATTTGTTATGAAATGCACACTTCAGACTCCCACCATAATTACCATGAGTTAAATAAATTGGTTTATGATCAATCATAAACCATTCTTTTTTATCAATTGCCATTATTTTTAATGTGAACTGTTCTTTGAGGGAATGGAATCTCTATATTATGTTTGTTAAACTCTTGATAAATTTTTGAATTTAAAAAATCTAAAGTTCTTCCTCTAGATTCAGGTTTGTCTATCCAAAATAATAATTCAAAATCTAAACTTGATTCACCAAAGGATCTAAATCTTACTCTTGGATCAAATTTTTCTGATATAAGTCCAGATTCATAAGCTATGTTCATGAGTATATTTTTTACTTTATCAATATCTGAGCCATAAGCAACACCAATGGATAATCGGACTCTTTCATTTTCATATGGTCCACCACTTTCGTTTATTATTTTAGCATTTGCAATAACAGAATTTGGTATGGTTATTTCGATATCATCTCTAGTCATAATTCTAGTACTTCGTATACCTATATTTTTAACATAACCTCGCTCTCCTGAATCTAAATTGATGTAATCGCCTTCTTTGTATGGAGAGTCAACCATAATAAAAATACCAGAAAATAAATTAGCTAAGGTATCTTTAGCTGCAAGACCCAACACAATACCTAAAACACCTGCTGATGCTAACCAACCCACTGGATTCATACCCCAACTAATCATAATGAGATAAGTTGAACCTGTGAAAATTATTATTTTACCAATATTATCAAATAAAGGAACTAATTTTGAGCTAAGTAGTTTGGAGTTAGAACTTTTAGATGAAGAAATTTTTACAAATAAAACAAAAATTTTAAAAAATGCAACTGACCACAAAACAATCAAAAAACTCTTCATAATTGCATTAACAACAAAAATCATATTTGATGATAAATAAAAATTTTCAATTGAAATAGAAAATCCAAAACCAATAAATAGCAAACTATAATATACAGGCCTATGTATTAAATCTAATATTTTATCATCTAAATCTGATTTTGTTTTATTTACCAAATTTTTCAAAAATTTTATAAAAATTAAATCAATTAATTTGGCTCCAATAAACGACAAAGCAATTAATATTAAGAAATATGCTAAAATATTTTTAGATATAAAATCCAAAAAAAATAGAACTGACTCACCGTTTGATATAAAATTTAGAACTTCCATTGCAGTGAAAAGTAATAAAAAAAATATTATATCAAAAGAATAATATGTTATGCTGAAGCGTAATATTTCATAGCATAAAGAAATTGATCAACTGATAAATAACATTTATTTCCCAAAATGTGTAAAATATTATTTGTATCTTTACTTTTATTGTTACTTTGAAGTTTAAATTCAATTATTAATTGGTCATCTTGGTATCCTAACTTGCTAAATTTATAACATCCAACGCCACACTTAGTATCAATCATTAAAGCTGGACTGTGAGTGCATACCTCATTTAGATACTCAAGTTTCATAAGCTTTCTTTTAATCTCTTTCATAACTACTCCTATATTTAAAACTATTTAAAAATATATTTATGAAAGAAAATATAAAGTGATTTGGAGCAATTTTTGGAAATCTGTGACCTGGGTTACAATATTTAATATGGAATATTAAGTTTTAGATTTAACGTGCCGCGAGAGGGAGTCGAACCCCCACGCCCGAAAGCACTGGTTCCTAAGACCAGCGTGTCTACCAATTCCACCATCGCGGCATGGAATGAAATATAACATTTATATTTTATTCTAAAAAAGGAATTTTATCATTGGGTAATAAATAAAAATATTCTATATTTTCAGACAATTTAAAAGGATATTTAATGGCGACAAAAAAAGTTGAAGCAACTAAATCTAAAAAAAGTACAGCTAAAACAAAAGAAGTTAAAGCTAAAACAAAAGAAGTTAAAGCTGATACAAAAACTGTAAAAGCTAATGCAAAACAAGTTAAGAAAACAAAAGTACAAAAAAAGATTGAAAAAATTGGAAGTGATGCTAATAGATCTTTAAGTAAATACCTACAAGAGATTAGTAAATTCGAACCCTTAACTCCAGATAGAGAAGTTGAACTTGCCATTAAAGTTAAACAAGGAAATAGAAGAGCCTTAAAAGAACTAACAGAAGCCAATTTAAGATTCGTTGTAAGTGTTGCAAAAGATTATCAAGGGCAAGGCTTACCTTTGACTGATTTAATAAATGAAGGTAACCTTGGATTAATCAAAGCTGCTGAAAGATTTGATGAAACAAGAGGTTTTAAATTTATATCTTATGCAGTTTGGTGGATAAGACAGTCTGTTCTGCAAGCCTTAGCGGAGCACTCACGAATAGTTAGATTACCACTTAATAGGGTTGGAACAATTAGTAAAATCAATAAAGCATCTGAAAAACTTGAGCAAGTTTTTGAACGTGCACCAAGAGCTGATGAGCTTGGCAAACAACTTGAAATGAAATCAACAGAAATTAATGAAGCTCAAAGAATATCTAGAAGGCATCATTCACTTGATACTCCTTTCTCAGATGAAGATAGTAATTGTTTGCTTGATGTTATATCAGATACAAAGACTGATGAGCCTGATAGAGAGTTAGAATTAACATCACTAGAAGAAGAAGTTAAAGCATCATTGACTAGCCTTAAAGAAAGAGAACAAGAAGTTATTAAAATGTATTTTGGTATTAACAGAGAATATGCGCTTACATTAAATGAAATAGGTGAAGAGTTCGGTTTAACTAGAGAAAGGGTTAGACAAATAAAAGAAAAAGCAATAAGAAGACTTAGACATAAATCAAGAAGTACAAAACTTAGACAATATTTAGGATAAAGGAGAAATAGAATGGTAAGCATTCTAGTTAAAGATGGTGAACCTTTTGAAAAGGCACTTCGACGTTTCAAAAAGAAATGGGAAAAAGCGGGCATCTTAAGAGATGTTAAAGCGAAAACATATTATTTGAAACCAAGTGAATTAAAAAAGATTGCCAGAACTAAAAAAAGAAAAAGAAGAATTTATTAAGATCTCTAATGAAACAAATTAAAAGTGTTTCTGGAATTAGAGGTATTCTTAATAAATCTCTTTTTCTTGAAGATATCTCATTATACGTAAAATCCTTCTCAAAAATTCAAAAAAATAATAATCTTCCAATACTTGTTGCTAGAGATTCTAGAACTTCCGGTGAAGAAATAACCAACCATATAATTAAACAACTTACAGAAATTGGACGAGATGTAATTAATTGTAATATAATTCCAACTCCAACAGCACAATATATTACTCAAGAATTTGAAATTGCAGGCGCTATTGTTGTTACAGCAAGTCATAACCCCTCAGAATGGAATGGGCTAAAATTTATTGATTCGAATGGTATTTTTCTAAACCATAATAAAAATAAAAAATTAATTAAATTGTCTACCAAATTAAATGATGAAATAAAAATTAGCAAAGTTTTAAACAAAGGAAAAATTAGTAATTACAATGAAGCAATTAATTTACATATTGATAATATTTTAAATCTGAGTTTTATAAATATTAATAAAATTAAAAGTAAAAATTTTAAAATTGTTATTGATACAATAAATGGTGCGAGCTGTGAGGGATTTAAAATATTATTAAAAAAATTAAATTGTGAAATCATTCATATAAACGATGAGCCAAACGGTATATTTAATAGAAACCCAGAACCAAAAGTTGAAAATATTTTGCACTTATCTGATATTGTTAAAGATAATAATGCTGATCTAGCATTTGTTACTGACCCGGATGGTGATAGATTAGCTATGATTGATGAGAAAGGTAAAATTATAATTGAAGAAAATACTATTGTCCTATGTGCACTAAATTTTTTGAGTTCATCACAAAACAATAATCCTATTATCACAAATTTATCAACTACATCCGCATTAGAAGATATTGCAAATAAGTATAATATTGATGTTTTTAGGACGCCAGTAGGTGAAGTAAATGTTGTTAATGAAATGCTTAATAACAATTCAAATTTTGGCGGAGAAGGTAATGGCGGTATTATTCTTAAAGAATCTCATTATGGAAGAGATGCATTTGTTGGATGTATTATGATACTTGATTTTTTAGCAAAAGAAAATATTCAACTAAGTAATGCAAATGAACAAATACCAAAATATCATATGTTAAAAGAAAAAGTTGATATCATATCAAAAATAAACTTTAAAAAATTGGCAAATGATTTTGGTGAAAAATATCCAAATTCAAATTACGATTTAAGAGATGGTTTAAAAATTTCTGAGCCCCATTTTTGGGCTCATATTAGAAAATCAAACACAGAACCAATCGTAAGAATTTATATTGAATCAAAAGAAAAAAATATTACACAAATAATTTTTAACGAAATAAAATCATTTCTAAATTAAATAATTATGTTAAAAAAAGGTTCAATTTTAAATTTAGAAATAGATTCACTAACATATGGTGGAAAAGGCATTTCTAAACATCAAGGGATCGTAATATTTACAAATAATGTTCTTCCAGGGCAAAAAATTGAAGCTAAAATAATAAAGAAAAAGAAAAAATTTCTTGAAGCAATTCCAATTAATATAATTAAAGATTCAAAACATAAAACAAAACCTAATTGTAATCATTTTAATGATTGTGGTGGATGTAAATCCCAAAATTTAATCTATGAAGAACAACTAAAACAGAAATACAAGCAAGTAATTGATTCACTTAAATTTTTAGCAAAAATTGAAAATCCTTATGTCAAAGAAATGATTGGTTGCAAAAATATCTTTGAATATAGAAACAAGATGGAATTTAGTTTCTCAAACCAAAGATGGTTAATAAACAGTGAAAAAGATAAATTAAATGAAAAACCAAAAGATTTTGCATTAGGGCTTCACCCTCCAAAAAGGTTTGATAAAATTGTTGATATTGATAATTGTGATTTGCAATCCAAGATTGCAAATGAGATACTGATTATTATTAAAGATATGGTATTAAGTTTTGATTTAATTCCTTATGATATAATAAATCACAAAGGTTTTTTAAGAAATGTTGTTGTTAAACATACAAAATTTGCTAACCAAATTATGATAAACATTGTTACAGCATATCAAGATGAGAAGTCTCTAAAACCAATCATAAATGAATTAAAAAAAATATCCCCAAATATTGTTTCAATAATTAATACTATTAATGATAAAAAATCTGATTCATTTATTGGTGAAAAACAAAACTTATTATTTGGTAAAGATATTATTATTGAAAATTTAAGTGATTTTCAATTTCAAATTTCTGCTGATTCTTTTTTTCAACCGAACTCTGAACAAGCTTTAAAAATGTATAATCATATAAAATCTGAAAGTAATATCAAGAGTCATGAAACAATATATGATTTCTATTGCGGAACTGGTACGATCTCTATTTTTTTATCAAAAGAGGCAAAAAAAGTTATAGGATTTGAAATAGTTGAAGCCGCAATCAAAGATGCTTATGAAAATGCTAAAATAAATAATGTTGGTAATTGTGAATTTTATTGTGGTGATTTATCAAAGATGACCAAAACATTTGAAAAAGTAATAAAAAAAAATCCATGCGATGTCCTTGTTCTAGACCCTCCTAGAGCTGGATTAAATCCAAAAACAACAAAAGAAATAATTAAAATAAATCCACCAAAAATTATATACGCATCATGTAATCCAACTACTCAAGCAAGAGATGTAAGAGAATTCATAAAAAATAGTTATATTATCACCTGTGTTCAGCCTATAGATATGTTTCCTCATACTCATCACATTGAATGCGTAATTACATTAGTAAAAAAATGATTGAAAAAACAGCAATAAAAATAAAAAATTTAAAAAAAGTTTACGATAATAAATTTGAAGCTCTCAAAGGTATTGATTTAAAAATTCCAAAAGGTTCATTTTACGGTTTGCTTGGACCTAACGGTGCAGGAAAAACAACAACAATTGGTGCTATTTCAGGTTTGGTAAATTATAAAATAGGCACAATTGATGTTTTAGGTTATGACAATAGAAAAGATTTTCGAATTGCTAGAAAATTAATTGGTTTAAGCCCTCAAGAACTAAATTTTGATGTTTTTTTTCCAATAAGAAAAGTGCTAGAATTCCAAGCAGGATATTATGGCTATTCTCCAAAAGATTCAAAAGAAAGAGCTGACATAATGTTGAACCAGTTTGGGCTAGAAGAAAAACAAAATAATTCATGTAGAGAACTTTCAGGAGGTATGAAGAGAAGATTACAAATTGCTAAAGCTTTGATTCATGATCCAGAAATTTTAATTTTAGATGAACCTACTGCAGGTGTTGATATTGAACTAAGATACATGCTTTGGGATTTTTTAAAAAAAATTAATCAACAAGGTAAAACAATTTTACTAACTACACACTATATTGAAGAGGCAGAAAAATTGTGTGATAAAATTGCAATAATTGATAATGGAAAGATTATTGTAGATGATAATACTGAAAGTTTAAAAGAAAAAAATGGAATGTCAAATATCTTAATTGAATGTGATAGGTTAGCTAAAGATTTTAAGTTTGATAATTTAGATTTTACAATTAACGAAAAAATAATTTCCATCAATACTAAAAAGCCAACAAAAAATTTACCTATCATATTAAAAATTTTAGCAGAATTGAATTTATCAATAGTTAATATTGAATTAAAAAAATCAAATTTAGAACAAGTATTTTTGAAATTAACAAAAAAATGAAACATTTTATAAATTTAAATTTTTTAAGTTTAATAAGTAGAGAAACTCAACGCTTCTTGGCTTTGTATAAGCAAACAGTCATGCCAGGTTTAATTACAACAGCTCTTTATATATTGGTTTTTGGTAAAGCTTTGGGCTCAAGGATTGGACAAATAAGTGCAGATGGCACTAAAATAGAATATATACATTATATTGTGCCTGGTCTTATTATGATGGCAGTAATTAATAATGCATATCAAAATTCATCCTCTAGCATGATGCAAGCAAAATTTTTGAAATTTTTAGATGATATTTTGATAACACCTTTAAGTGGAGTTGAAATTGCTTTTGGATATATTGTTGGAGGAATATTAAGAGGTACAATCACAGGAATATCCATTTTAATAATGTGCTTTTTTATTGCACCAGGTTTAGAAATCCATAATTATTTTACAACTTTTCTTTATATTATACTAGTATCTTGGACATTTAGTTCAATAGGGGTTATTGTTGGTGTATTTGCAAAAAGTTGGGATCACATTGGTGTTTTTACAACTTTTATTTTTATGCCTTTGACTATGCTTGGTGGTGTTTTTTGGTCAGTTCAATGGTTGCCATATCCGTGGGGTTTAATATCAAAATTTAATCCAGTATATTGGATGGTAAATGGGCTAAGATATTCAATGTTAAACGTGCTTGATCAAGATTTCTCAACACAAATGTCTCTTGCAATCTGCTTATTGTTTTGTGTACTATTTTCTGCCATTGCTTCATATTTAATTTCAATTGGTTATAGAATTAAATCTTAATTATTACTAAATTTATCAATGACTAAAAATAATGAAAAATTGAATGATTTTCGAAATCAACTAGAAAAATCAAATTCAGAAAAAAAAGATTTATCTCATTCTGAACTTTCTAATTTAAACTTAAATGAAATAAATCTAGTTAATGCAAAATTAAATAATTCAAATTTATCAAGAACATCTCTTGAAAATGCAAGCTTATATGGTGCTGATTTATCAAGTTCAGATCTTTTCAAAGCTAACTTTGAGGGAGCAAATTTATCTAATTCAAATCTTACAAATTGTAATTTACTTGGAGTAAACTTTACTAATAGCAAACTCAGAAATATAAATTGGGGAAAAGATTTTAAAGTTAAAAACGAATTAGATGCAGATCAAGCTATGGCAATCGGGAATTATGAATTAGCGATCAAAAAATATAAGGAATCTGAAGATATTTATAGAAATTTAAAAATTAGCATGCAATCTCAAACTCTAGGCTATGAAACTGGTGAATTTTTCATTAGAGAAATGACTGTTAGAAGAAAACAATTTAAAAAAATATCACTTAAAAGGTTAGGTTCCAAAATAATTGAAATCACAACTGGATATGGTGAAAGGTTAAGTAATATTTTTGGTACGATGATTTTTGTTATTGTGATATGTATGCTTTTGTATGGTCTTGAAGGAGTTAGATACTCAGATCCAATCAATGGAGATAGAATAATTGGTTTTTTTAGTCAAGATACAGAAAAGTTTGGATTGTTTAATACTATTGGAAATTTATTTTATTTTAGTGTAGTTGTTTATTCTACTGTTGGGTTTGGTGAAATCGTTCCAATTGGACCAATTGGCAAGTCTGTGATGATATTTGAAGGCATAATCGGCGGTCTTATTTTAGCAATACTAATAATTGCTCTGTATAAAAAATCTATGGATAGATAAAATTAAAATAAATTTCTTATGTCATTCCCTAAAATTAAAACTGTTAACATTAAAATTAATACTATTGCAACTTGTTGAATCATAATTTTAATTTTTGTTGGAATTTTCCTCCTAGATATTCCTTCAATTATTGTCATTAATCCATGACCTCCATCTAATCCAGGTATTGGTAATATATTCATAAAACCAAGTATTGTACTTATTATCGCCATAAATTTTAAAAAATATGATAGACCATAACTTGCTGCTTCACCAGCGGCTTGAGTAATTTTAATTGGCCCCCCCAAGCTTTCCATGCCCATTTTCCCATTAAAAAGTTGTCCAAATCCCCATAATTGCATTTTAATTATTTCGTATGGTTCAATTAAACTTATTTTTAAAGATTCAAAAAAACCTATTTTTCTGAAAACAATATTTTCGGGTATCATTTTAACTTTTTCTAATGATGGTGCAATACCAATTTTACCATTGATGGGATAAATACATGTTTCTTGAATTCCTTGATAATTTTCAAAAGTAATATTAATACAATCATTTGAATTAATATTAGAATTCCAATTTTTTAGGAATTCAGTAATATCACTCCATTTGGATATTGTTTTATCATTCATTTTTAATATTATAGATTTATCAGTCAGCTTAGACTCAGAAGCAGGTGAATTTTTAACAATAGAATTTATATAAGGAAGCAAATAACCTTCAGGCAATGGGTTTAAACCAATGTTCATAAATAAAATTGAATCATTTTTATATCTTATAGCACCATTTTTTTTCATTTGATTATATAAGGGATAGAAGAAGGGTATGATATTTTCTTCAAGTTCTATATTAATAGTTTGAATTATTCGAGAATTTTTCTCGAAATATTCAACTTCAATAATTTTATTAGACATATTTTGATTTATAATCTTATCAATGTCTGACCAAAAATAAACTTTATTTCCATTAACTTTATATATTTCAGATCCTTCTGGTATGCTTTTATTTTTATCAATAGAAAGATTTTTACTAATCTCACTTACTATAGTGGGCTGTTCTTGTAGTCCGTAGAAATTATAAATGAATAGAAATAGAAAAATTGCTAAAATAAAATTCATTATTACTCCAGCTGATAAAATCCATAATTTTTCAAAAGTATTTTTTGAATTAAATTCATCATCCAAACCTTTCACAGTTTCATCTAAACTCTCATCTACCATTCCAGCTATTTTGCAATAACCACCAAATGGAAATAAACCTATTCCATACTCTGTTTCTTTGCCCTTATAAATAGTATATCCAAAACCAAAAAAATCAAACCCTACGTAAAACCTTTCAACTCTTACTCCCACAGAACGTGCAGCAAGGAAATGGCCTAATTCATGTATGAAAACTACACCACCAAAAATTGCAACAAAAGCAATTAAAGTATACATTATTTTTTAATCCTTTCTCTAATCATCAAATTTGTTTCATTTATCACTTCATTTATTAATTCTATTGAATCTACATTTTGAGGTTTATGATTATTCAAAGAATCCTCAATATAATTTGATATATCTAAAAATTTAATTTTATTTTTTAAAAAGGCATCAACGCAAATATCATTTACTACATTTAAAACAATCGAATAAGATTTACCTAATTTGAGTGCTTCGTAAGCTAATTTAATACACTTAAACTTTCTGAAATCAACTTGTTCAAATGTTAAATTTTTAGAATTTTTAAAATCATATTTGAAATTTTTTACATTTGTTCTTTTCGGATAATTTAGTGCATAGTTGATGGGTATTGTCATATTTGGTGTTCCAATTTGAGCTTTTATTGAACCATCGATAAATTCAACCATTGAATGAATTATTGACTGCGGATGAATTATAACTTCAATGTCATGAATTGGAACATCAAAAAGCCAATGTGCCTCAATAACCTCAAAACCTTTATTCATCATCGTAGCTGAATCAATTGTTATTTTAGAACCCATCTCCCAATTTGGGTGCTGTAAGGCATCTTCTTTGGAAATATGATTAAATTTTGAAAAATTTAAAGATCTAAATGGGCCTCCAGAACCAGTTAAAATTAATTTTTCAATTTCTTTTTTATTTTCACCTACTAAACATTGCCAAATTGCAGAATGTTCACTGTCAACTGGAAATAACTCAACTTTGTTTTTTTTAATTTCATTAATAATTAATTCGCCACCAACTACTAGACTTTCTTTGTTTGCAAGAGCTATATTAATTCCATTTCTTATTGCAGTGAGGGTTGGTTGCATTCCTGCATATCCAACTAATGCATTTATCATTAAATCTATATTATTATTTGAAGATAATTCAATAATTCCATCATTACCAGACAAAATTTTGACTTCACAATCATGAAGTTCTTTTTTTAAATTTTCTAGCCCAGAAGTCTCTTTTAAGCATACAAATTTCGGTTTAAATTTTCTAGCTTGTTTTGCTAATAACTTATAATTTGAATTAGCGCTTAGATATGATACAGAAAAATTTTCATTGTTTTCAATTAAATCTAAAGTTTGAGTTCCAATTGAACCAGTTGAGCCAAGTATTCCAATTTCTTTCATAAATTTAGCCTTATACCTAAATATGATTTGTATTTCAAAGTATTTAACTTAGTTAAATCAAATCCAAAACCAATTTCAAAAAAATCATTTATATATTTTTTCATATAATTAGAGATAGTAATTAGATTAAAATTTTCATTATAATTATATGTTAAAGATGTTGATATTTGGAAAGATTTAAATTTAGTTTCTTTAACAAAAAAATATGAATTCCAAATTCTGTCATTAAATTTATTGTCATATTTAATTGCGTTGATATTTAAACCAAAAATAAAATTATAATCTGTTAAAATACCCAAACTTAATGAGTGAAATATTTTGCTGTCTGGCCGATTATTAAATTTTAATTTTGAATTAATTATCAAATTTGTGGAAGGTTTCCACGAAACAGAATAATTTAATTTTGAATTTTGAGATGAAACAATTGAAATTGAATAGTCTGAATTCTGATTTTCTATATTTAAAATTGAATATTGATTAAAAAATTCTTTTTTAAAATTATTACCGAATGTTAATGCGATGATAAAAGAAATAAAAAATAATTTATTTAGCATCCTACTAAATTAATCCTCTACTACTTGATTCAATAAATTTAATTATATCAACAGATATTTCATCAGCTTGAAAATTATTTTTAATATATTTTATAGCTTGAGATATATTGTAGTCTGAGCTATAAATTAATTTGTATATTTTTTTGATATTATTTCTTTGCTCACTTGTAAATTTTCTTCTTCTTAAACCTAAAATATTTATTCCAGAAAATTTCAAAGGTTCTCCATTAGCAATTATGTAAGGAGGAACATCCTGCACTACTCTAAGACCGCCTCCTACAAAAGCATGTTTTCCAATTTTACAAAATTGATGTACAGGCGTCATTCCACCAATTATGGCGTAATTGTATATTTCTACATGCCCACCAAGTTGAACACCATTTGCTAAAATAATATCGTTCTCTAAAATGCAATCATGAGCTACATGTACATATGCCATAAATAAACAATTATTTCCGATTCTAGTCAAACTTGTATCAACTGTTCCTCTATTTAATGTACAAAATTCTCTTATAGTATTATTATTACCAATAATTAATTGAGTTTTTTCGTTATTAAATTTTTTATCTTGTGGTACTTCTCCTATGACACAATGAGAAAATATCGTATTACTTTTACCGATTTCTGTAAATTTTTTAATTATAGTGTATGGTCCAATAATAGTATTATCACCAATGATTACATCATCTTCTATAATACAATAATCTCCAATAGTAACATTGTTACCAATTGAAGATTTTTGAGAAATTATTGCCGTTTTACTAATCATTTCTATTTACAACTGATGCAAGTAACTCACATTCTGTTATCAAATTGTTATCAACGTAAATTTGGCTTATGATTCTGCATGTACCTAGTTTAAATTTATCCAACTTAGCCTTAATTAATAATTGATCACCTGGTTTTACTGTAGTTTTAAATTTTGCAGATTTGATAGATGATAGATAAATTAATTTTTGTTCTGGATTTTCAATTGAATGTAGTACTAAAAAGCCTCCAGCCTGTGCCATCACCTCTAATAATAAAACACCTGGCATTACTGGTTTATCAGGAAAATGTCCGAGAAAAAAAGGTTCGTTTATAGTAACATTTTTAATTGCAGAGACAGTTTTTCCAGATTCTAGATGCAAAATTTTGTCAACAAGTAAAAAAGGATATCTATGTGGCATAATACTTAATATTTTATTTATATCATACATTTTACGTTCCTCATTTTTATTAATTACAGATTCAAAGTAATTATTTTTCAGAAATTTAGCAAATTCAATATTTGATTCGTGACCGCTTTTATATGCAATTAAATGACCTCTAATTTTAACACCTAAAAGGGAAATATCGCCAATTAAATCTAAAATTTTATGCCTAACAGCATGATTTTGATGTTTTAAAATAAAATCATTTAATATCTTGCCAGAGTAATTTATTGTACTACTATTTTTAAAAATACTATTTATTTTTTTTATTTCTTTTTGATTAACACTTTGATCAATATAAACTATTGCATTATCTAATGTTCCACCTTTGATTAAATCATTATCATGTAAAACTAATAATTCTGATAACAAACAAAATGTTTTTGAATCTGCAATTTCTTGGTAATATTTTTTTTCGTCAATATTTATAGAGTATATTTGATTTAAAAGTTCTAACTCTTTATACTTTAAATGATAAGTAAATTTAAATTGATCATATGGTAAAAGATGAAAAACTATTCCTTTTGAACTTTTAAATGAAATATATTTTTGAACTAAAAATTCTTTTGTGTGTTGATTTTGTTTTATAATACCACTTTTTTTTATCTTATCATAAAATATTTTTGAACTTCCGTCTAAAATCGGTAATTCACTCTTTGATATTTCTATATTTAGATTTGTTATATTTAGTGCATATATAGCTGATAATAAATGCTCTACTGTACAAATAATATTACCATCTTTATGTAAATTTGTACCCCTATTTGTACTTTTTACATAATCTACATTTGCAGGTATTATAATATCATCATTTCCTTTTTTTAAAATAAATTTTATTCCATTATTTTCTAGGGCAGGTTTGATTGTTACTTTACAATTTATACCTGAATGAAGACCTTTCCCATCGAAAGAAATTTTTGACTTTATAGTTTTTTGAAGATTATTTGAATTTATTAGCAAATTTTATTTATTCTTTTTTAAGATTTTATCTAAAGTATTAAATAATGCATTTAATTTTAGATTTTTTTTGTGATCTCTCGCTGGTATTCCTGAAACATATGAATTGCTACTAAGTGATTTTGTAACTTGAGAGCAAGAAGCAATGGTTGTTTTGTCTCCTATTTTTAAATGTCCTATAATACCAACCTGGCCTGCAATTGTAACATAATCTCCAATAACTGTACTTCCAGCTATTGCTGATTGTCCAGCAATGATACAGTGTTTTCCAATTTGAACATTATGAGCTATTTGAATTAAATTATCCATTTTAGTTCCTTTTCCTATAACTGTATCATTAATTGTACCTCTATCGATAGCGCAATTTGCGCCAACCCAAACATTATCCATTAAAATTACTTTTCCATTGTGTGGAATTATATGATGTTCGTTTTTATGAAATGTTAAACCAAAACCACTTGTTCCTATAACGGCTCCAGATTCAATTATGACTTTATTTCCAATTATACAATCATGATGAATGGTTGAATTAACATTTAAAATACAATTACTTCCAACTTTAGTATTTTTACCAATAAAGCAAGAAGTATTTATTTTAGTATTATTGCCGATTTTAACCCCATCTTCAATAACAACATTTGGACCAATATAAACATTACTACCAATAACTGAATTTTTTGAAATAATAGCAGAATGATGAGTACCTGTAAGCTGTATTTCAGTAGGTCCAAAAATCTCCAAAGTTTGGATATATGCATATACAGGATTATCAACTCTAATAAGGGTTTTATTTTTACTATTTAAAGAAAAATCATTGTGGACAATGACCGCGTCTGTTAATGATTTCTCAAAATATTTATAATATCTTGAATCTGATAAAAAAGATATATCATTTTTAGATGCTGTTCTTAAATCACTAACACCTTTGATTGATAAATTAGAATTTCCATCAATTATTCCATTTAGCTTAGAAGCAATTTTTTTAATATTTATCATAGAACAAAATTCTATTTATTCATTTTCATTTTCTGAAATTTTACTTAATTCATCCACAACTTTATCAGTCAAGTCGTACTGTGGCAGTGCATATACTATCTGTCCGGATGAAACATTAAAAATATAATCAAACCCTAATTCCGCACCAACTTTAGATACAGCATTATCCATTTTAGTATAAATTGGCGCCATTAACTGTTCTTGAATACGGTAGATTTCTCCTTGTGGCCCTACT
>MDTD01182068.1_pt1 | contig 18680 bp, 10 predicted proteins | sample 811221 | NCBI WGS metagenome assembly MDTD01 (sample SAMN05326646, study PRJNA326480) | marine metagenome | isolation source: seawater | place: Pacific Ocean: South West | collected 2011 | reverse complement strand
GGCAAATACAAAAATTGTGTAGGAGATATATAAATTTCTAATGATCATATTATTTAATTTGATTATTATTCATAAAAATGAAGCTTTTTCAACTTTCTTCTATCACCACGTGTGGCTTTGACTGAAATGACTCTTCCTGTTTTGCAATGACATGCATAACACAGCTCGACTTTACTTGAGTCAAAACCGATTTCAACCGATTCTACATCAATACCTTCATCGATTAAAAAAGTATGAATCGTTTCACTCAACGCTTCTATACTAAAAGTATCTGCCGAATAATCATCATCCCATGGATTCAAACATCCTGTTTCATCAAAATAAAATACCCTTGGATTCTCTTTACTGCATGCGCTTAGTAGCAATATTATAATGGTAAGCTTTGCAGTTATTTTTAGAGTCTTCATAGACTAAATTATAAAAGTTACGTATTAATCCATTTTTAAGGGGGGTCAATATTATCGATATTGTGCTTATTTTAGATATCTAAAATCTTGCCCATTTTTAATCGATTTAACCGTTTCCAACAACATTCTAATGCTATTTTCTACATCGTCTTTATGTACCATTTCAACCGTAGTATGCATATATCGCAAGGGAAGAGAAATCAATGCACTCGTTACCCCATCATTGGAATAGGCAAATGCATCAGTATCCGTTCCTGTAGATCTAGAGACTACTGCACGCTGAAAAGGTATTTTCTTTTTCTCGGCAGTTTTGATGATCTGATTTAAAAAATTGTTTTGAACAGCCGGACCATAGGTTAAAACTGGACCATTTCCTGATTTTAAGTCACCATTCTCAATCTTATTTACCATAGGTGTATTTGTATCATGACAGACATCGGTTACTAGGGCCACGTTAGGTTTTATACGCTCAGCAATCATTTGTGCGCCGCGCAAACCGATTTCTTCCTGAACTGCATTAACAACATACAAGGTGAAAGGGATCTCGGTCTTTGATTCTTTCAACAGACGTGCCGTTTCGGCAATCATAAAACCTCCCATTCGATTATCTAAAGCTCGACCGACGTATTTATTTTTGTTCAAAACCATAAATTCATCTTCGAAGGTTGCAACGCATCCTACGTGAACGCCCAATGCTTCGACTTCCTCTTTGGTAGTGCATCCACAGTCCAAAAAGATGTTTTTCATACTTGGTGTTTCTTCTTTACCCTTACGCATGTGGATGGCTGGCCAACCAAAAACAGCTTTCACTACACCCTTGTCAGTATGAATATTTACCCTTTTAGAAGGAGCAATCATATGATCTGAACCACCATTTCGCATCAGATAAATAAATCCATCCTTAGTAATGTAATGAACGAACCAAGAAATTTCATCTGCATGCGCTTCTATCACTACTTTGTATTTTTTTCCAGGATTAATAATTCCCGCTACACTCCCATAATTATCAGTAATGTAATCATCCACATAAGGCTTTATATACTCCAGCCATAATTTTTGGCCCTCAGATTCGAATCCTGTAGGGCTTGGATTGTTTAAATACTTCGCGAGAAATTTCTCTGATTTTGTTGTAATAATTTTTTTCATTCTACCTCATTAATGTTATGTTTCCTTTCGTTATCGATTTTAGTCCACCTATGCAGGTGACGTCAAGGTAATAGTCGTAAACATCGGGCTGAAGAAGAACTCCTCTAAAGGTACCATCCCAACCGTAACTCACATCATTGGATTCAAAAACCAATTCCCCCCAACGATCAAATATTCTAAAAATGACTTTTTCAATATACAGACCACGAACATACATAATATCATTGTTTCCATCACCATTTGGAGAGAATGCGTTCGGAACAAATACATAAGGATCTTCGCAAATGATCTCGTATACCTTAATTTGAACGGTATCATCTCGAGTACAAATACCATCAGAAACCGAAAGGGTATAAATAATATCTTCTTCTATTATGGCATCTGTTTGCTGATTCGTGGGTGCATTTAATCCTGTTTCGGGAGACCATTGATAAGAAATCAATCCAGAAGGTGATCCAAAAAGAGTCACCGTACCCCCAGGCTGAGTGATGTAGTCTGATGCAGATGCTATAACGAGTGTAGAGTCAATATCTGAAACATTGATAAATATAGAGTCGGACACTTCACATCCTTCTAGAGAAGTCCCAGTAACATAAATGTATTGAGAAAAAGTCGGAATTCCTTGAACGATATTGGTGTTACCTGGATTTAATAAAACCGAATTCGGCGCCCATACATAATCCAATGATATGCTGGGGTTTAGATTATTGACCGTAACATCAATAACATCTCCAACACAAATAGAATCTTGGGAGGTCAAAGCAAGCTCGGGCTCAATAAATATAAAAAGAACACTGTCTGTAATGGAGCAATCAGTGTTGCCCGCTCTAATATAATAATAGCCTTCAACGGGGCTTTCAATAACTATAACAGATGAAGTTAAATCACTATTCAAGGTATCGGAAAAAAGATTATCCGAAGACCATAAAAATTGATTTGCCCCTGAGATGATAGGATTTAACGTTGTTGGGGAAGGAACACATAATTCAACAACATCAACCAAGTCAATCGAGGGCTCAGTTGACACAACAACTTGCGCCGAATCAACATCAAAAATATCACAAACTTCATCATATATATACAAGAGAACATCATAGACACCTGGTGCCGTATAGCTCACGGAAGTATTAAAGTTTACTGAATCTTGCGTGCCGTTTCCAAAATCCCACATGAAATCAGAATCAGGTAAGGAATTATTTGTAAAGTCAACCGTAATGGGTGCACATCCCTCGACATTATTCAAGTCGAAATCTGCAAGCGGTTCTTCTCCAAAATTCACTATCACACTGTCGTTTATAGTACAAAACCCATTACTAAGTTCCACATAATAGGTTCCAGAAGCTGATACCAAAACGACAGAATCTTGAGGTGAATTCAATACATTAGAAAAATCAGGTAAATCCGACCAAACAAATTCAGTAGCAGTTCCAAATGAATTGGCTAAAAGAGTTGTACTGGGCTGATCACAAACAAATACAGAATCCATATTCATAACAATAACATCTGGAACGACCGTAATAGTGGCAATAGCTGAATCGGATACAGGACATATTGAATCATAGATATACAAAATGACATTGTATTGACCAGGTGTATTATATTCTATGGTGGGTTCAAAAGTTGTTGAATCTATATTTCCATCTCCAAAATCCCACAGAAAATAGCTGGTCTGAACAGAAAGATTGTTGAAATTAATTTCCAATGGTGCACAACCTATGGAGTCAAGAAGCTCAAATTCCGCTTCAGGAGATTCATCAAATTGAACATTAACCGTATCGATAGTAGAGCAAAAACCATTGCCTACTTGAATGTAATAAACACCTGAAGAACTGACGGTAATAGAAGAGTCTGTTGGAGCGTTCAAAGGATTTGAAAAGTCAGGACTTTGTGACCAAATAAAGTTACTAGCTGTTCCATAGGTATTCACTGACATTTCAAAGGGCTCGTTATTACAAATGTTAATAGGATCAGTAACTTCAGCAATAACAGAATCAACAACAATAACTGTAATCTGTGCCGTATCAGTAAGCTGACAAATACTGTCTGTAACATAAAGAAAAACCTCATAGCTACCCGCTTCTGTATAGGTAATTACGGGATTGAATGTGGTTGAGTCGATAACTCCGTCACCAAAATCCCATAAGTAGGTGTCGCTATCTGTAGAGATATTGTCAAAGGTTACTGTAAAATCATTACAACCAGTGGTTTGATCGACTGTAAAATCAGCAACAGGTAGCAAGCCCGAATCAAATTTATAGATAAGGTTGTTACAATTGAAGCTGTTATTAGTAGCAGACCATGCATCAGGTGTCGTCGGAAAATCACTATTTCCACCACAGCCTCCACAAACAGATTGGTATACTATACCATTTTTATCAAATCGAGATGTTCCTCCGTCTACATGTTCCGAGGATGTATTTCCGCCAAGGTACGATCCGTATATTATATTTGAAAAATCAGCAAAAAGAACCATAAGATAAAAGTCATATCCATTTGGGGAATTTATTTGATAGGCGTCTGGGGTTGTCGGCATACCATTAAGTGGTGCACCACCCAAAATATTTCCACCCCATCCCGATACATATATATTACCGCAATTATCAACTAAAAATGCAGTAGGTGAAATATGAATATTTGAATCACCATTTCCAAATCTCGTTGAGGCCATATTCGTTGTCAAATTGGAATCTAATTTGATAATGAAATTACTACTCGCGCCGTTAGAAAAAGCCGCATTGTTCACAGGAAAAGAGCCACCAACAGATTGACCTAAAAGGAAAACATTATTGACTCGATCAATCTCAACAAAAAAGACCTGATCGTACTGCCCCATTCCAATATAACTAGCACTTGTAATTGAAGTTCCAGAAGGAGGTGTCTTGACCACAAAACCATCAGTGCTTCCCCCGCCATATGTGTTTTGATATCCAATACCCATACCCGGTAAGTTTGATGATTTCGTTCCTCCTGCAAAAATAAGATTATTTGAACCATCAACTTTAACGGTATAACATGCATCATCGTTTGATCCTCCGTAGTAAGTAGAGAATAATAGTTGCGAAAAATCGGAGGAAAGTTTAAAAACTGCTCCATCTTGTCCTCCCGCATTTGTATTTTGAATGGCATTCAGAGTTGGAAAGTCATTCGAATGTGTGCAAGTCGCAACAATAACATTATTCGCATTATCAAGCATAATTTCACCTCGAAAATTATCACCATAATTACTCGTTAATTCTGTGAAAGCAGTATAGTTTGCGGCATTATAATTTACTCCGTCATTTCCCGAACCTCCAACATAAGTAGAACCTAGCAAATTCGTTCCATCTGAACTAAGCTTGGAAACAAATAAATCTGTACCAACGGCAGAATGATTTACGCCTGTATTATTTGACCAATCATAACCTAATAAACCACCATTGTGATTTATATTGTAAGCTCCTAAACTTACTGGAAAATCTGTACTTGAAGTTGAACCAAAAAGATATAAATTATTATTCTGATCGCATATCATACTATGAGCCGTCTCCGTACCAACGTTATTATTACCTCCCCCAAGAAAAGTACTCCATAACATTTGGGTTCCATCTTCATTAAATTTACTTACAAAAACATCCGTTATACCTAATGGTGCATTTGCAACAGTAAAATTGGAATTGATGTCAAAAGCGCTGTTATCTGGTATAGGATAATCATTCCCATATACCATTCCTCCGGAATATGCAGTTCCATCGTAGCCGTATGTAGCCGTCATTCCGAAATTATCTGAGTTCGCACCATTGTACGTAGCAAAAATCAGAACTGGGTCAATCACCAATGGAATACTCTCGTTGTAATCACCCAATTCAAAGGAAACATGATTACCATCGAGCATAAATGAGCATGCTACTTCCATCTTTGAACCATTTATCACTTGATATGCGTATGGATGCTCTTCAAAAATTTTACCTGAATTCGTTGTTATTTCGATGTCGCCATCTTTGGTTATTTGAATACCTTTTTGACCCACATATTCAAATCTTATCTTATTTGCATCAATACCGCCAGAGACAACAAATTCATATTTAAATTGATGCCCCTCACTCTCAATATGTAAATCTATACCTTCATAAATATTCAAAAGTGCCACATTTCCGTATGAATAGACTTTATTCGCCCAATTTTTCGGATCGTCTCCCTTCAAATAATTAAAATAATGTTCACTCCGATCAGATTTACGGATTTGTTCAACTTTTTGACTTCCAATAAAATTTAGATGTACTACATCTTGTTTTAGGATCAGAGGGCCTTTTGTATCGTCTATTGACCTCGCATGATTTTCATGCAGATCTGAAAAGTCCTGGAGGTGATAAACAAACTTATTTTGCTGAACCCAAACCTTTCCTCCATCAATGGAAGAATTGAACAAAACTGGTTTGGGCCATTGTCCTTTATTTTCTATAAGGTTTGACTTTTTCTGATGATTGTGTTGCTGATGAACATGATCATAATGAGACTGGGGTTGTGCATTTAGGAATTGGAGATTAACTAAAATACAAATAATGGAAAGAATGATAGTTTTCATGAATAGCTGTAAGTAAAGCTAAGATACAACAAAAATATTCAAAAATATATTTTATTGCAGACGCCTTTGGGTCATGATCAAACAGAAATAATTATTTTCGTTTTTCAAATCTAAATAACGAGTTATGAGCACCCTTATTACCAGGCTATTTAATGTGAAGTACCCGCTGATTCAGGCAGGTATGATTTGGTGTTCGGGATGGGAACTTGCATCAGCAGTTTCTAATGCCGGAGGTTTAGGTATTATAGGATCTGGCTCTATGTACCCCCAAGTGCTGGATGATCACATTCAAAAATGTAAAGCACATACATCACTTCCGTTTGCTGTGAATTTACCGATGCTCTACCCTAATATTGAAGAGCATATTCATACCATTATTAAAAATAAGGTTCCCATTGTATTTACTTCAGCAGGAAACCCAAAAACATACACCGAAATACTTAAATCAAACGGCATTACAGTAGTTCATGTTGTTTCGAGTGTGAAGTTTGCTCTCAAAGCAGAACAAGCGGGTGTTGATGCGATTGTTGCAGAGGGCTTTGAAGCAGGAGGTCATAACGGTCATGATGAGACCACCACATTATGTCTCATTCCGATGGTTAAAAAGATGGTTTCTATTCCAGTAATCGCTGCTGGTGGCATTGCCAATGGAAAAACAATGCTCGCGTGTATGGCGCTGGGTGCAGATGGAGTTCAAATAGGAAGTCGATTTGTAACTAGTGAAGAATCCAGTGCTCATATCAATTTTAAAAATGCTGTATTGCAATGCAAAGAGGGAGACACAAAGCTTACGCTAAAGGAATTAACTCCCGTGCGTTTAATTAAAAATGATTTTTATCATCAAGTTCAAAATGCTTATGAAAAGCATGCAACCAAGGACGAACTTAAAGAACTTTTAGGTAGAGGTCGAGCTAAAAAAGGTATGTTTAATGGAGATCTAAAAGAAGGTGAATTAGAAATCGGACAAATTTCTGGACTTCTAGACGAAATTCTACCTGCAGGAGAAATCGTAAGACAAATCATCAAGGAATTTAGAGAGACCCAAAAAAGCGTTCAAAAAATAAGTCTATAAGCATGGTCGATTTCGACAGGTATCAATTAAATAATGGACTGACTATTATATTACACCATGACTCTACAACCCCAATGGTTGTTGTGAATGTATTGTATGATGTAGGTGCACGTGACGAGCAAGATCAAAAAACAGGTTTCGCACATCTCTTTGAACATTTAATGTTTGGCGGATCGATTAATATTCCAGAATTTGACACAGAATTACAAAAAGCTGGTGGTGAGAGCAATGCCTTTACGAGTAACGATTTAACTAACTATTATGATATTATTCCCGCACAAAATATAGAAACGGCATTGTGGCTGGAAAGTGATCGGATGCTTTCTTTAGCTTTTACGGAAAAAAGTTTTGAGGTTCAGAGAAACGTTGTAATTGAGGAATTTAAGCAGCGTTATCTAAATCAACCATATGGAGACGTTTGGCTTCACCTTCGACCTTTGGCATACGAAAACCACCCTTACAAATGGGCCACAATAGGCAAAGATATTTCGCATATTGAAAATGCTAAGATGGAAGATGTAAAATCATTTTTCAAAACTTTTTACACCCCTGCCAATGCTATACTTTGTATCTCGGGTAATTTTAATAAACACTCTATTCGGGGACAAGTAGAAAACTATTTCGGAGATATTCCCGGAAATCCAAAACCAAATCGTCCGGATTTCATTGAGCCACAGCAGGAAAAATACAAAAGCAAAGATATCTACAGTGATGTGCCTGCTGGAGCCTTTTATTATGCCTTTAAAATGGGATCACGAAAAAGCAAGGAATATTACTTCGGAGACTTAATGAGTGACGCTATAGGAAAGGAAAATACCTCATTATTGAACATTAAGCTTAAAAAAGAGCTTGAACTCGTTTCTGAAATCAATGCTTTCATAACAGGATCTATTGATTGTGGGCTATTCATTATTAGCGGCAAAATTACGAAAGGCAAGGGCTTTGAAGAATTGGATAAGCAACTATGGAAGATTTTAGATGAGATTAAAATCTCAGGAGTAGGTGATCAAAAATTAAACGCCTTAAAGAACAAGATACAAACGGCAAAAGCCTTTCAAGAACAAGGGCTCTTAAATCGTTCTATTAATCTTTCCTATTTTGAGCTGCTTGGAGATGCTGAAGATATCAACAAAGAAAATGCTAGATATAAAGAAATAAAAAACAATGACCTAAGCTTATTTGCTAAAAAGCTTTTCGTTAAATCAAATTGCTCACTCTTAAAAGTACATCAATATGATTCAGAGAAATAGAGCGCCTTTAACCCAACAAATTGATAAAATTGACTTTATTTGTCCCAAAGAAATATGGATCAATCCACATGTCAAGTTTTTGTGGATGGAACAGGTCCCCAATCAAACCTCAAGAATTGATTTGTATTTTGATGCAGGCTTGAGAAAAGACAGAAATATTGTGGCCTCGATTTGCTCGGCTCTACTTTTGTCTGGAACAAATCAAAAAACATCTACTCAAATTCATTCTCAGCTTGACGAACTTGGTTCATACTTTGATATCGGTCTATCACACGAAGGTATTTTAATTTCAGTTTTTGCTTTAAAAACAAACTTACTCGAGTCAGTTGAAATTCTATATGACGCGATACAAAATGTGATTTTCCCAGAAAAGGAAATTAATGAAATGATTAATGAGCGTCGAGAAAAACACAAAATTAATGAGAAGAAAGTTAGTTTTTTATCTCAAAGAAAGTTTCAAGAAAAGATCTTTTACGATACACCCTATAGTGAACTGACAAATCTCAAGGATTACGATCAAATTTCTAGAAATGATCTCATCAACTTCCATAAGCAAAATATCAAAAAAGGATTGTACAAAATTGCCCTTGTTGGAAGCCTTGAAGAAAAAGAAATTAATTCCCTTATCCATTTAGTTAAAGGAAATTGCGTCAAAAAAAAATTAACCTACTTTTCTGATTTTTCAAATCAGCCAGGAGTTTTCACTGTTCCAATGGATTCGGCCCTACAATCGGCATTAAGGGTTGGTAAAACGATGTTTAATAAGTCACATACTAACTTTTACGACTTTTCCATTCTTAATACAGTTTTAGGAGATTATTTTGGAAGCAGGCTCATGAAAAATATTCGTGAGGATAAGGGATATACCTACGGAATCGGTTCTGCTTTGGTAGAAACGGGAGCCTCTGGTTATTTCATTATTGGGTCCGAAGTAGGTATCGAGCATATCCAACCTACATTGACTGAAATCAAAAAAGAAATGGATCTTCTTTGTGAAAAGGAAATGGGTGCTAACGAACTTGACATAGTTAAAAATTATCTATTTGGTCAAATGCTGAAATCAGCTGATGGACCATACGCAATGATGGATTTATTTTTAAGCGTTGATGCCTACATGCTGAATATTGATTTTTACAATCATTACATCACTCGAATTCATGAAATCACACCCGAAGATCTTCGCAATATGGCGAATAAATACCTCAAATGGGATTCAATGAGCGTGGTTCATACGATTTAGCAACTTTATTTTCTCCATTCCGTTATAATACTACGTATTATTATTCGTTAAATCTGTATGAAAAAGCTTGCTTTTTTATTATTCTTACTACTTAGCTCAAATGTTATTTGGGCTTCTCATGTTATGGGAGGCGAGATCACATGGCAATGTACGGGCGGAAATACCTATCAATTTCAATTGGTTTTTTATAGAGATTGCAACGGAGCTGAGGTCAACATCGTTTCAGAAACCATAAGGGTTTGGAACCACCCTACGCTTACAAATATCACCTTACCCTTTGTATATAGAGAGGATATCTCTCCAAGTTGTACTGAAGTGATGGGTTCCCCTGCTATGCTAGAATGTGGTATCGGAAGTGCCGGTGGAAATGGGATAGGAGCCATAGAAAAAGTTGTTTATCAAAGTGCAGAAATTACCATTTCTGGCGTACCTCCAGCAGCAGGTTGGATCTTTACTTATGAGAATTTTTCAAGAAGTGGGGCACTTACCAATCTTAATGATCCCTCTTCTTACGGTATTACGGTAGCGGCTAAAATGTTTGAATCACCCAATTCAATTTCTAATTCATGTACGGATTCGTCACCTCAATTTCTTCAACCTCCTTATTTTGCAACATGTGCTGGATCAGAATACCGATATAATATGAATGCTGTTGACCCCGACCTCGATTCTCTAAAATTTGAGTTCGGCGTTCCCTATGATCATTTTCCCACAGGAACATATGATCCCCCGAACAATCCAGTTCCAGTTCCTTTTGAATCAAACTTTTCTTATGACTCGCCAACACCTGGAACACTTACAGATCCCAATAATATCGCAGCAACAATAAACGAGGCTAATGGAGAATTGATTTTTACAAGCTTTACATCAGGCAATTTCAATATTAAAGTAACGGTCAAATCCTATCGTCAAGGTAATCTTGTTTCCGAAGTAGAAAGAGAAATGCAAGTCGTGGTACTCCCCTGTTCTGATGATAACGAAGCACCCGTGATTACCGCTCCATTTCCCGGAAACTCTTTTGAAGTAGACGTGATTGCCGGAGACCTCATTTCTTTTGATTTATTGGCAAGTGATTTTGATTTACTCCAAGATGGGTCAAGTCAAAATGTCATCATTACTCCATCGGGTCCTATGTTTGGAAATGGATTTACATCTAACATAGGTTGTGATATAGAACCGTGTGCAACATTGAATTCAGTTCCACCGATTTCCGCTCCACAAACGGTAAGCACAGTTTTTAACTGGGAAACCACCTGTGACCATTTAATCAATCAATTCGGAGAGGTCACCGATATGATTCCTTATGACTTTGTTTTTAAGGTTCAAGATGATTTTTGTCAAATTCCAAAAATAACCTATTCCACAGTGCGTATCAATGTTATCAACTCGGGTGTTTTAGATGCTCCTAAAATATCTTGTATTCAAACAGATGACAGCGATAATATTACGATTTATTGGAATGAGGTTTCTGACCCAAACGGTACATTCATTGAATACGGAATCTATTCTGTTGAAGACGGTTTGATTGCAAATATTGCAGATATTACCACTACCAATTTCACAATTAACGGCATAACAGGAAGCCAAAATTATTTTTTATCTACTACCTCCGGAGCCTGTGGAAACAGTTTACGGTTTTCAGATACAATAGCTAACATCTTTTTAAGCATTAATAACCCTGGAAATGGAACTGCTTTGTTGAACTGGAATAATCCAAGTACGGATTTTGAACCTGAATTTAATAACTACTCCCGTATCTTTAGAGAGTATCCAGTAGGATCTCTTGAATTAATCGATAGTGTTCCATTTAGCGTAAATAATTACAAAGACACCATAGATATATGTCAAGCCTTTTTGAGTTATCGAATTGAATTACCGACCAGTGAGTGTACATATACATCTAACACTATTGGCGATGACTTTGAGGATATGCTTACCCCAAGTATCCCTTTAATTGTATCTGTAGGAATTGATACTACGAGCAATAATATGATGATCCAATGGGATGAGAATAATCAAAATGACACCTATGGTTACATTATTTATACCTTTGATTCAAACGGAATTCTTTTTGAATTGGATACGATTTGGGGCATTGAAAATACAAGCTATTTATACCCTGTGAACCTAAATGAAGGTCCCTACTCATACTCTGTAGCTGCGTTTGACTCCTGCTCCACCAATACAACGCCGGTAACCTTTCAGACGTCGGCAAAAGCCAGCATCAACACCTCTATGATTTCGTCATCTGAAGTCTATATGTGTGAACAGGAAGCAGATATATTTTGGACCCCCTATATCGGACGGGATGTTGACTTTTATGAAATATGGAGTTTGATAGGTGGGGTATGGAATCTAGAAGAAATCAGCCAAGATACTACCGTTCGAATCCCTGTCATTGGGAATCAAAATTACAGCATCTATATCAATGCCGTTTTCTTTGACGGCTACAATGCCTTTTCTTCACCAACTCTTTTTAACGTTCCTACTGCAGGACAACCGGCCTTCCATTATTTTATGCTGGCAACAGTAAATGATGAATCTATTGAGTTGTATGATTATGTGGATGAATCAGTAGGCATTACGGAGATTATTTTTCAAAGAAAAACCATCAATGGCGCCTACGAGGAAATAGGAAGAAGTGATGCAAATACGAATCAAGTATTTTTTCTAGATGAAGATGCGAATCCAAGCTATCGCTCCTGGGAATACCGAACCAAATACATCGACAGCTGCGGAAATGAAGGCACTTTTGCTAACGAGAATAAAACCATATTTTTGGAAGGATCTGCCAATGAATATGACATGATCAATTCAATCAATTGGTCTCCTTATGAAGGATTCGATGGAGGCATTCTTGAATATCATATTTATAGATCAGTCAATGGGAATTATGATTCATCTCCTATTGCAGTATTGGATCCAAGTGAATTGAATTATGCAGATGATGTAAGCACCACAGAATCAGATGGTAAAATATGTTATCGAATTGAAGCGGTTGAAGCATTTAATACCTATAATTTCTCGGCAGTTAGTGCTTCAAATGAGCTTTGCCTTCTATACAGCCCTCGAATCTATATTCCCAATGCATTTACTCCGAATGGAATGAATCCGATATTTAGACCTATAGTCTCAAACATTGAATTTTCAACGTATCACCTAACCATCATCAACAGGTGGGGACAAAAAGTTTTTGAATCTTTCGACAAAAATGACGGTTGGAATGGGACCATACAATCCAATGGAAAAAAAGCTACAAACGATGTCTACGTTTATGTTTTTGAGGCCCAAGATGAAACGGGAATTCCCATTCTTAAAAGAGGATTCGTCTCATTAATCGAGTAATGAATCTTTCAATGTCTTGATGAGCTCTTCTTGTGAAATAAATTCTTGATTTTCACCAATCAAATACCTCCCATACCAAGGTTTTGTTTTGTGTATATCAGTAACTCCGAACAAACCAATGATATTTGCGCCATAAAAAGAAGCTAGATGCATTGCCCCACTGTCATTAGCAATCACATACTTGGCATTTTTCATGATTGCGCCGGTGACAGAAAGATCCGAACTTATTACCATAATTTTGGAAAACTCTTTTATACAGCGCTCCTCGTCCGCCGGAGAAACTAAGGCTACTATTTTATATTCATTAAATTCCTCAAAAAAAGAGTCCCAATAAGGCCACTCCTTATTCGCTCCTTTGTGAAGATTTGAAGCATAAGGACAAACCACAATATATGGTGTTCCAATTTCATTAATGATTTTAAGACTCTCAGCTGCGCTATCTGGATGAACGATTATTTTGTCTTTAATGGACCTGGTATTTATTATCTCATCTAAAAATGGACATCCAAGCTCAAAGTAATTTTCAACCGTATGTTGATTATTTAAGTATTTTGGCCTGATCCCTGATAACCAATGATAACCTATCGTTTTTAGACCAGCAAGTCTCATCGGTAGGGTTGCAGAAAATGTATTTGGGCAAGCAATTCCATAATTAAACTTATGGGTTCTGTAAATACGATGTGCCCATTTGACCTTTTTAACATCAGAACTCACAATGATTTTAAAATTTTCTCCAGAAAAAAGATCTTTAGCCCATGGGTGTCCTATGCAAGTGAAGTCAATACCGGCATTTTCCAAAGACTTCAGCATCGGAAAAGTCATTAATGTATCGCCTATCCAATTGGGTAATCGAACTGCTAGATTGATTTTTTGATTGTCTTCCTTTATTGAATTTGTTTTCAACATAAAATTGAACTTAAACCATTACCATTAAGGTTTATGGTCAATACCGCATCATAAAAAAATAACGAGCTCGAATTGAAAGATCTTTTTATGCTAAAACTTCTTTGACTTTATCCGCAGCTTCCTGAAGTAAGACAGCAGAGTGCACATTCAAACCAGATTCGTCGATTAATTTTTTGGCCTCAATTGCATTCGTACCTTGAAGTCTCACTATAATTGGAACTGGTATATCACCCATATTATTGTAGGCATCTACTACACCTTGAGCAACTCGATCACATCTTACAATTCCACCGAAAATATTAATTAAAATCGCTTTGACATTAGCGTCTTTAAGAATGATGTCAAAAGCCTTTTCAACCCGCTCTGCATCAGCTGTACCACCAACATCAAGAAAGTTCGCTGGATTACCACCAGATAATTTAATAATATCCATAGTCGCCATAGCTAAACCAGCTCCATTCACCATGCATCCGACATTGCCATCCAATTTCACAAAGTTCAATCCCACTTCATCCGCCTCAACTTCTGTTGGGTCTTCTTCTGATTTATCACGCATAGCGGCATAATCTGGATGTCTAAACAGACCATTACCATCAAGGGTTACTTTTGAATCAACGGCAATAATCTTATCATCTGCAGTTTTAAATAAGGGATTGATTTCAAACATCGACGCATCCACACCAATATAGGCCTTATACAAAGAACTTACGAACCTTACCATTTCCTTAAATGAAGGTCCCGAAAGCCCCAAATTAAAGGCAATTTTCCTGGCTTGAAAACCTTGAAGACCAACATGAGGATCAATAAACTCTTTAAATATTTTTTCAGGAGTATGCTCGGCAACATGTTCAATATCCATACCTCCTTCTGTAGAATAGACGATTACATTTTTGCCTTGCTCTCGATCCAATAACACCGACATGTAGAACTCTTTTATTTCAGAAGGTCCTGGATAATAGACGTCCTGAGCTATAAGTACCTTATTCACCTTCTTACCTTTTCCGTTGGTTTGAAGAGTTTCTAAATGTCCCCCTAAAATACCTCGAACCTTCTCTTCAACCTGATCAATACCTTTGGCAATAACCACTCCGTGAGATCCAGTTTCCGCTACTGTTCCTTTTCCACGACCACCCGCATGTATTTGAGCTTTCACAACAAACCATGTGGTTCCTGTTTCTTTGTTTAATTTTTCTGCAGCTGAAACCGCATCTTCGGCCTTATCGATAACTATTCCCTCCTGGATGGCAACTCCAAAACTTTTCAAGATTGATTTTCCTTGGTACTCGTGTAAGTTCATTTTGTATGATTTGTTGGCAAAAATAATTGTTTTGAATAAATATATTCCTTAAATCACATCATTTTATGAATTTGATTGGTTCTTCCATGAAGCTGTAATCTTATGAGACTGAAAATCCTTGTTTTTTGTCTCAATAAGATCTGTCCAAATTAGATTTAAAGATCCCATTAAAGCATTGCCTTCATCGGTCATCGATTCGGGAATCAAACGGACATCAGGAAGATGAAGTTTGACGAAGTTTGTATCGAAATCGCCACTTTTAAAAGCATCGTGTTTCAGAACATAGATACCAAAATCTAATGTGGTCTTTACTCCTGAAATTTGGTAGTCATTAATGGCACGAATGCACTTTTCAATGCAGGTATCTCTATCTTTTGCCCAAACAACAAGCTTCGCGATCATAGGATCATAATAAATCGGAATGTCCATGCCTTCTTCAAATGCATCATCAACCCTTATACCCGCGCCTTTTGGTCTGACGTAACGGTTTAATGTTCCAATATCTGGTATAAATCCATTCAAAGCGTCTTCCGCGTATACTCGAACTTCTATTGCATGACCATTTATGGTTAATTCGTTTTGCGTTTTAGGAAGTTTTTCTCCGCGTGCAATTCGAATTTGCCACTCGACAAGGTCTAATCCAGTAATTTCTTCAGTAACAGGATGCTCAACCTGTAGCCTTGTATTCATCTCTAAGAAGTAAAAGTTTAGCTCTGCATCCATTAAAAACTCGACTGTTCCCGCACCTTCATAACCACATGACTTACAAACGGCAATAGCTGCCTCCCCCATTTCTTGACGAAGCTCTGGAGTAAGAATAGAACTCGGAGCCTCCTCAATAACCTTTTGATGCCTTCTTTGAATAGAACATTCACGTTCAAACAAATAGACAACTTCACCGGACTGATCTGCAAATACTTGAATCTCAATATGCCTCGGTTTTTCAACAAATTTCTCAATAAATACAGCGTCATTACCAAAAGAAGATCGAGCTTCATTTTGAGCCATCTCCATTTGCTCTTCAAACTCAGCTTCATTAGTGATCAACCTCATTCCCTTTCCGCCGCCTCCCGCTGAAGCTTTAATCAAAATGGGATATTTAATCTCCTTGGCAATTGCCTTCGCAGCTTTTACATCAGAAATGGCTTCATCAACCCCCGGAACCAATGGTACATTAAAACCTTTTACAGCCTTCTTGGCCTTGAGCTTATCGCCCATCACTTCCATGGATTCGGGAGAAGGACCAATGAGCTTCACCCCACAAGCAGATAGTTCTCTCGCAAAATCAGCATTTTCAGACAAAAATCCATAACCAGGATGGACACCATCAATATTTTCTGATTTACAAAGCGCTATAATTTTATCCTGACGGAGGTAGCTATCTGAAGATGGGCTCTCACCAATATAAAACGCAACATCAGCCTCAAAAACATGTGGGGCCTCCCGGTCTGCATCAGAATAAACAGCCACACTTTCTATGCCCATTTTTTTGAGTGTTCGAATCACCCTTCTCGCAATCTCCCCCCTATTGGCTATAAGTACTTTTTTCATTCTTGTAATTTAAAATTATTCAATTTTAGTTTGTCGTTTCGATTTCTTTATCGGGTACAGTTTTTTGTTTTTCGGTCTGAAAATATCAAAAAAGTATTGCAATAACTTAAAATCTTTTGAATTATTGAAATCCTCGTGGTAAGATAAACCTGCACCTTGAGTAAAAGGACCTGCATTATCGTCTAGACTATTCGTGTTCGATTGATTAAAAGCCGATACTCTAAAAGTTCCCGCCTCATTAATCAAGTACTCCACAAAAACATCTCCAATAAAGCCTGTTCTCAACTGATCTCCAGTACCATTTTCAAAACTCGAATTCAAACGATTCTCGATTCCAAAACTTCCCGATATAATCAATCTATCCTCTAAGAAAGATTTCGATACTCCAAATTCTAATGAATTTTCTCCGAGCAATTCATCCATTGCACTATTGAAATTTAAATCATAGTCTTTAGATACTTGACCTAAAATCGCATTTATTTGAGATTCAGCCATATCCAAAGCCGCTGAGCCGCCTGCCGTAATGGTGCCTTTTAGGGGTTGAAACTTACGAAGGAGAAGCAAGGAGAAAAACTGTCTATTCAATTCATCTTCGTCATTAACCACTCTATTGATTAAACCTTTTCCCGTTTCTGGAGCATTCGGTGCTTTAATGTCAAAAGAAATTTTGGGTTTGAGAAGTGTTTCTCCCAAATTCAAATAACAAACAACCTCCTGATTCGTTAGGCTGTTATCAATTTGCTCAGCACTTAAATCAACCAAAGACACTTTTTTCATTCTAAAAGACGTCACTAAATCAATATTAGCATTATAAGGATCTCCTGTCCAGGTCAAAAGAGAACCCCCTTCTATATCAAAATCCTGCTTAATGATTCCCATAGCAAAATTATAGGTGCTGTTTCCCAAAATCTCATAGTAACCCGTCAAATTAATTTCATTGTACTGATCCAATGTCATATTCAAATCTCCAGAACCTATTGCCACAATTTCATCGCCTATGTCTGGGTTAAATATAATTTTCACTTCTGCGTCAGGTGTTACTTTGAAATTTAAATCCAAATCGATACCCGTCAAATCGGTTTTGTCACTTTCAAAAGATTCTGAAATCTCCGAATCCACAAAACTCACAAAGTCAAAATCCTCTTCAATTTCAGAAACGCCATACATGGGAAAATTAATCTTCGTTCCCTCAACGGTTTCTACATCCAAATTGATGGCTAAATTATTAGCTGAACCCGATATATTGGCATTGCCGCGTCCATAAGCTTTACCATAGTAGACATCGTCTTCCTTATAAGTTGTATTTAAAATTAAAAACTGTTCTAATGGAGCTACAGTAAAAGGAAGTTCGTTTTGTCTCATGTCCATATCATCCTCGAAATTTACTTGAATATCAAAATTCCAATTGTCAAAATTCTCATGAAATATGGTTCCAATTACAGATCCTGTATTTCCTTCATCATCATTTAAGGGAACTGAATTCATGGCAATCATGTCCTTCCTAACCTCAATGTTACCGTCAATTGAATAATGGACTCCTAATAGTTCTAATTTTGCACGAGCACTCTTTAAAGTCAAGGTTCCATCAAGCTCAGGTCTAGTGGGTGACCCCCGAAGATTTACCTTACCATGAACCATACCTGAGACATCACTTACCACCTTCTGATCTAATAATGCGTTTACAAAGGCAATATCAGTATTATCAAAATCCAAAAACAAATCAATAATATCTTTCTCGATACCGTAAAAACCAAAAAATTTAAAGGTTTGAAAATCCTCCACATCCAATTCACCGCGCAAATTAAACTTCTGCCCTTTCTTATCCCAATTGGAGTGCACCAACAAATCACCAATGAAGTGTTCATCAAGGAAAAAATCTTTCAACCAAAGGTCACCCATGTACTG
>MDTD01168938.1_pt1 | contig 18681 bp, 24 predicted proteins | sample 811221 | NCBI WGS metagenome assembly MDTD01 (sample SAMN05326646, study PRJNA326480) | marine metagenome | isolation source: seawater | place: Pacific Ocean: South West | collected 2011 | reverse complement strand
GAACCAGATACCGACAACAGGCCATGCTGCGAGGAAGAAGTGCAGCGAACGGGAGTTGTTGAAGGAAGCGTATTGGAAGATCAGGCGACCGAAGTAACCGTGAGCAGCAACGATGTTGTAGGTCTCTTCTTCTTGACCAAACTTGTAACCATAGTTCTGAGACTCAGTTTCGGTGGTCTCGCGAACCAACGAAGAGGTAACCAAAGAACCGTGCATGGCACTGAACAATGAACCACCGAACACACCGGCAACGCCTAGCATGTGGAAGGGGTGCATCAAGATATTGTGCTCTGCTTGGAAAACAAGCATGTAATTAAAGGTACCAGAGATGCCCAAAGGCATACCGTCACTGAAACTGCCTTGACCGAAAGGATAGACGAGGAAAACTGCGGACGCTGCTGCAACAGGAGCAGAGTAAGCGACACAGATCCAAGGACGCATACCGAGACGATAAGAGAGTTCCCACTCACGTCCCATATAGCAGAATACGCCAATAAGAAAGTGGAATACAACCAACTGATAAGGACCACCATTGTAGAGCCATTCGTCTAGAGAAGCAGCTTCCCAGATGGGGTAGAAGTGAAGACCGATTGCGTTGGAACTAGGAACAACAGCACCAGAGATGATGTTGTTGCCATACATGAGCGAACCAGCAACGGGTTCACGAATGCCGTCAATGTCCACGGGGGGAGCAGCGACGAATGCGGTGATGAAGCAGATGGTTGCCGCCAACAGGGTTGGGATCATCAATACACCGAACCAACCGACATACAGACGGTTGTTTGTGGACGTAACCCAGGAGCAAAAAGATTCCCAGGTGGACTCGCCTTGCTGGCGAGAAATTGTAGCTTGTGCCATTTGAAAAAGGGTATGGAAGGTCTGGGGGAGCAGACGAATTAAGAATTCCTACACCACCCTCCGGCGTAGGTATTAGAGACGTGATTTATACTCCCTAGAGGTCTCGGTTTGCGGGGAGTTTGTAACGATATCTAACGATTTCGTAACTTTATTTAGTATAGCGTAACTCACGCTACAGGTCAAGGGTAGAAATACTCAGACCCTACAGCAAGGTTTGTATCGGAACCTGCTGAGTCCTGTCATTATACACAATTCTGACAGCAACTGTGACTCCTTACCAGGTTTGTGGTACTTATAGTCACCTTGACGAGTGTCCCACCACTTGCCCTGGTATCCAGCGTCAGTGAAATGATTTAGAAACTCAAGACTATAATCATACACAAAGTCTTTGTTCATCAAGGACAACGTGGCACCATAGGATACCTGATCCCTGATACCACCCTTCATGTATAACTCCCACCAGTTTTCGTTAAACTCGTGCTCGTTATTTCTCCACAGGATTGTATTCAATGGAGAAAACCAATCAGTAAAATCAAAGTTCAATGACTTTAGGTGGTCAGTAAACTGAATTATGGTAGCAAAATCTACCCACCCCTTGCGGTAATACTCCATACACTCATTAAGGTATGAGTGTTTATGTGGGTGCTGAAGACAGAACATCTTCTCACTCTCAAATATAACCTCACTCAGGTCAAAGAAAGTCTCATTGAGTAGATGTAATTTTGTAGCGTCACAGTATATACTGGGTCCATCAAAAGGACAGTTGATTTTATAGTAGCGTGATGTTCTTATAGGATGACCCTGATCTATGCTGGGATGTACCTTCCAAGGTCCTACTGCCTCAACCTCCCCAAAGCATACGTACTCATGCCCAGGTGGCATCTCAGCAGGCAGAGAACAGTAATCGTTTTCAATACAGGTGTAAATCAGCATTGTAATCTATCATGAATGAATGGTCATGCTTGGCATACATGTACGACAGACCTGTGATTTCTCGTAGAGCAGAAAGAAAGTCTTTTCTTCTAAGCGTACAGTCTGGGTCACCATCTTTAGGATGCTTACCAAGTCTCCCAACTTTATTGTTATGTCCTAGGGGTACGCCACACTCATTCCTATCTTCAATGACACTGGGATTAAAACCATTGAGTTGTAGTGCTGCGTCAAAAGATATCTGATCTCTATTAGGACCCATCTCAAAATATTTCCACCACGTCATGTCAAACTTACGAGTCTGATCATCTATTGTTCTGTATATAATTGTTCCCAAAGGACTACGATAGTCCCTAAAATTATACCCAACCTTAGCAAGTTCTTCTGTAATTCTAATGCCCTGATCCCAAGTGTAGAATGAGCACAAGAATCCTTCGAGCATCTCATCATAATAACTAAATCTATTTGGATGACGGAGGATAGTAAACTCTGTTATGTTTTTAGAGAACTCTACAAACTCCTTTGTCATCTTGTAGCAAGCGTCAATCCATACTGTGCGTTCACCTTCTTCAAAGTAAACATCTGGATTGATCTTAGGGAACGCTGATAACCTACGAGGACACTGGATATCCGTGTCCAGTTTAATAAATTCCCATGGACCCTCTTGCTTGATTGTTCCGTCATGGAACATGACGTATCTTACATCAGGATCATAGTAATGATCTGGGATTCTATCGTATGAGTTTGTAATACAGGAGTAGATGATCATACTATAGCGCCAAGAATTTTTCTAATTTTTTTCTGGAAAGTTTCGTCAGTGTTATCAACAAAGGTGTAATTATGTAGATACTCCTTCGCACGGGTCGATTGACTCAAGTCAACCTGCATCCCAACCCTAGGAACATTCTTACCAAAGACCAAGTGCTCAGCAATAGCACTAGTGATCTGGCATCCATGATATAGTTTGTAGTCTTTATACCATCTCCAATATTCTACGTTCCAGTCTACCACTGCTGGCGTATTGTGTCTCCATACACAGCAGTTGATGGTATGATCCCAGGTCGATGGTCGATAACCAACAGATCGGATGTCCTGAGCACACCGTAGAAGGCGATCCTCGGGGACAAAACCACACCTATGGAGCTTCATAAACTCACCCAGCAGTGTACGCTTGTCAGGGTGATGCTGTAGGGTGATCTCACGTTGTAAGATGTCGCGTGATCTGTCAGCAAACGTTTCATCCATACGATAACAGGCATCCACCCACACATGCGGTTCATCAAACCACAAGTGAGACAGACACCTGATACGATATGCTTTTAGAACAGGATCACCTTCTTCTGGGATCTTAATGAACTCCCATGATCCCTTCTGCTCAATCGGTTTGTCATAAAAAAGCACATACTTCACGCCCGGATCGTAATAATGATCCGGGATTGTGTCGTATGCGTTAGTGATCGTTGTGAATATGATCATCAATCACGGTTGTTCAACTTAACCTCATCACTAATTTGACCCAGGGATTGTCCAATAATCTTATTAGTCACATTACCAGGTTCACGATTAAACCATCCAGTGGCAATGTACTTATCCTTGTCACCTGTCAAGAAAGCACCACGATGCATGTGAGTATAACAAGCAGGCCAAAGAACAACAGTTCCTCGCGTCGGGTGGAAGGACTTCTTCTGGTGAAGAAAGTCTGTTGCCCCACCATTCTCAGGGGGAATGTCATTCAGATAGATCATCCATGTCAGCACACGGTCACGATAAATGAAGGATCCATTCTCACAATGCCAAACATGATATCCACCACCAGGTTCAGTCTTCTGAAGTTTACAAGTCCAGGAAGAAACAGGATCAGCAGAATCAATGATGCCTTGATACTCTTTAGCGTACATCTCAAACGCTTGACCAAGAGCTTGGTTAACCTGTGCTGCTATACCAGGATCACACACCTCAAGATAGATACCATTGTCTTTACGACCCATCTGACCGTTGGGAAATTGTTGTTCACCGTCCCCAAAAGAGTCTAGACTATAGGTGGTATTTCCATAACAATCCTGTTTGGTATACTTAATTTTATTCCAATGCTCAAACGCTTGGATAAGAATGTCACAAAATTCTTGAGTCACCAGACCCTCGGCAACACCGATGTGATCATAGAATTTCATCTCAACTGGTTGCTGTTCACTCATTGCTGTACGTATGCTTGCGGTGGTAGTCTGCCAACATATTCGTCAAGGATCATTAGTTCCTCAAGTTTAATATCTTGTCCGTTTTGCTTCCAGTAATTCTCTAGTCCTTCTTGACTATCTTTATGGAAGATATCAATATGCTCTTCATGGATGGCAGAACCCATGTTGAGTTTATAGTTAAAGATCGGGACAGCATATCCCTTGCCACTATCTAGGATCAAATCCTCAGACACCGCACGAGGTTTAATATTCTGGTCAATCTTCCAGAAGTTACCACGTTGGTGTAACTTTAGCACCTTCTCTGCGTGATGTCTAGTGATAAGATAACAAGCAGCAGAGAAGTCATTGATAAACCTTTGGTGTAGTTTTAGATGAATGCCCTGAGGATTGATGATCGTAAACTGACAGGTGTCAAAGTTGATCGGGAGTCTGTTGCGAACTTCAGTCCACTTAAATGCCCAGTGCTTAGCAGTGTTCAGGTCCACATCATCTTCCATGATCATGACCTCATCAAGGTCAGTCTCATTAACAAAATACTTAATCGCTTCCAGGTGAGTCAGAACACATCCAATCTCACCAGGATTCATGTTATCAGGAACCCTACCCTTCAGTCTGTCAGTAGCATCATCACTACCATCAATACCAGTGATACGATGGTGGTTCTCAATCTGCCAGTAGGCAAGATGCTCTTCCATGTACTTGCGGCGTTCTGGATATCGATCCAGGTTTAACCACAGGACAAAAGGAAAGTTCTTAAGCTTCGGTGCTGCTTTGTTCTTGTCCATTATCAAGTGCTTCCTGTCTTCTAGCTTTGGCGTACTCAACGTTGTCATAATATTCAGCAAGCTTACCCTTAGACATTACCCTTAGTTTTTCCCAAAGAGCTCTGTTCTTCTCAATATGTGGATTGGTGAACCAAGAGTTGGAAGTTCTAGTGTGCTCTAGATGCATGATGTCTGCGTTGTATCTAATGGTATTAGACAGAGAATTAAATCTCATGTAACGCTCATCATCCTCGTATCCATAGGAGACAAAATTCTCATTCTCCATACCAAGACGGATGTATTCTTCACGGTCGAAGAACTGACAGAATCCATACTTGGCATCCCACCTTTTACATTGACCCTCGAAAGCGTCGTAGTTAAAGTTTGAGTTGATGAAGGCACTTACACTTTCATCTGTAGGAGTACATTGGATTTGATATTCGCCATATCCATAAGGATATACACACTTGACAGGTTCTGCTTTGCCACCTTCCTCGGGGAAATATCCATTCAAAATATAATCTACTGCCTTAATATAACTCATTTGAGGCAGAAGAATATCACTATCATAGTTTACTACCACCGGAGTTTGACACATGAGTGTCATCTCATTGAGCAGTCGAGTACGATGGAATGTATACTCATCACTCTGCTCAAAGTAATGATAAATCATAGACATCTCTTCTGGAAGAAGAGCTTGCTCTAGTTGTGGAATAACAGCACTCTTAAAGATCGATTCCTGATCAAGTTCGTAGACAAGAATATTTGTCTTAAAGTTTCTACAAAGATAGATCAGCGTAGTAATGATGTTACGCATACGATCAGCAGACTCGATCCTTAAAGGGATCATAAAAGTTGCCTGCTCTAGACCAATACGTACAACTTCTTTTTGTTCTAACATCAAATTACCTCCCAGTTGTTACAGTATAGATCAGAAGTGTCATGTGCCGCAGTATAACCTGTACCAAACCACTTGCTAGGAGCGATGATTCTCTTGTCAGGGTTCTCACTCAACCAGGATCCCCACCAGGAAAAGGATGAGTTAGCGATGATGAAGTCACTACAGAGTGACATCATACAAAGGTCAGCAAGGTTGTCTCCGCCTTCGGAAACAAGGAAACGATCGTCGTCGAACTGATCATTGCACCAAGCAGGATCGTCGCTAAAAATAATAACGTTACGGTCAGAATCAAATTTGTCCAACGCGGCGTCATAGTATTCCTTGGAACACGGTGGGTGGTTATCGGAGTTCACCAAATAATCACCACGACGGACGTGTAGAGCAATGGGTTTCTCTACCGTTGCGACCATCTGTTTACAAGGATCGAGAATGTTATTTTTAAACTGGAAGTCCTCACGGATTTCCTTCTCGATATGCTCAAAGTATTTTGTTGACTGTAGATAGGCGTATACGTTGTGCCCATCAGGCATGTTGTCAAACAAGTTCTGGTCAAACTTAAAACTTGCTTCCTGAACATACGGTCCAGGACAAGTAGCAATGTTGGTTAGACCTGTTAGTTTGAATGCCTCAAACAACTGGTGGTCTGTCCACTCATCCTTAAAGTCACTAGCAGGGATACAGAATTCGTATCCATGTTTTGCTGCGATGCCACGAAGTCCGGCGTACTGGAACATCTGGTTTCCCAGACGACCATGCCGCCCTAGATGATTAAATCCAATCACTTATGCTTCTCCTTCAAATAATCAATTTCAGTAGGGATAAGATGCTCGTATGTTCTTTGAGTTTGGTTTTGATGCTCTCTATTAGAGATATGATAGTCGGTTAAGACTGCGGGATCTCCGTGATATTTATAGAGTCTATAGTACATATCACAATCCATAAGCATCGTCAACTCCTCATCAAAGTATTCGTCGATACCATTCCTCATCGCCAGAATAGAAGGGGAACTCAAAGTGTTTACACCTTCTAGTAGTCTGTCGTTATACTCAGGAATCTTTGGATTGTAATGCGAATGACCGTCGTCAATAGTATGAGCAAAACCAGTCACTGCCCAATCTACCCCATCGACAAATGCTTTGTCAAGTTCTTCTACCAGATTTTTTGTCAGGATAAAGTCATCCTGAAACATGACCTTCAGAATTTCTCCGTCAGCATGACGTAACGCACAATTAGTATTGGCACTGATCTGCCCACGCTTGTCTTCATTTTTGACATAGTTGATCTCAAACTCGTTAGCATACTCTTTACAGGCTTCAAGAACGACATCGGTTTTACTGTGGTCGGAGATCCAAACGTTAAAGTCTTTGTTCGTTTGGTGGGACAAAGCATAAAAAATATCGAAGAGGTAGCGTTGTGCTTTCCCCTTCGATTCATAAGTCGGTATACAGAAACTGACTCTCATCACGTATGTAAAATAGCGTTTTCCTTGATATCAGCAAGGATAGTTTTGGTCAGACGAGGAACAACATCATTCTCACTATGGAATTGCTTTGCCTTCTCATAGTTTTCTTCGATAGCATCCTTCCTCTTATGGTAGAAGTCTTCGTTGATGTTAGTTAGAATTCTCTTCAGGTCCTTGACATCATCGAATGTAATGACGCCATCCATATTGAACCAATCACCAAGGTTAGGACAACCGTAGTAGATAGGAATAGTTTTGCTTGCGAAGCAGTCGATAACTTTTTCAGTAAAATAATTTTTCTGCTGCGAGTTTTCTACTGCGATATGGAACATCGCTTTGTCAAAGAAATCGTTCCGAGTCTCATGGAATGGTGGTGACATATGCTGATAGACAGTCAGACCATTAGCATCATCAATGTCAACCAGGAAGTCAAAGATTTCTAGTCGTAGTTTGTGTCCAGGAGTTTGGATCTTACTGCTGGTTACAAACGTGATAGATGGTTTCTTGTCGATCTTTAGATTCTCAAAGTCCAACCAGGATGCTCCCCACGGGAACAGTTCTGCTGCTGGATACTTATCTAGAACAGACTGTGTGAATGTATAGATCCTATTGAAACTGTATGAGTTTGCTAGAGCACCTTCGTTGATGGTTGGTGCTACAGCATAGGGTTCAGCTAGGAAGAGGATACGATAGTCTGCGTCTTTGTCATAAGAAAGATTGTCAATAGAGATACTGACTTTCTTATTACCAACTTCTAGTCCTTCGTCACCCCATGGATTCCACCACAGTTGGAACACTTTTGCTTTCATCGTATTTCTTGAAAATGATAATGGAAACCAAAGGTTTCTTTCTCGCTGTCCGGGAGTGTTGCCTCCCTGGCAAACTTACTAGCAACATTTACGGGAGCAAACTTACATCCGTTTGCCTCAAAAATATGTCTATTATGAACACAAATGTTGCCGTCTTCATTATATAGACCAGCATTCATATGCTTGTAGAAGTCACCAACATTGACCTCCCAAGGGATCTCTACGTGAGCAGGAAGGTCTAGTAGTTTCTTACTCCTAAGGGAGAATCCTCCGTTACCAACCCGCTGGTTCTTTCCCCATGGATCGAGATAGGCATTGGGGTCATCTCTCCATGGCGCTCCAATGTAGTCATACTCCAACCATGCATTATCCCACAGATGAGGCCGAATAACATAACCATCTGGGTGGATAAGGAGTAGATGGGAGGTATCACAGTGCTGTGCTAGGTTGTAGATACAGTAGAAATTGAAGTCATTGATAGACTGAATGGGATAAGTCTTCTCATAAGTAACCTGAGGATCCAATCCTTCAGGTTTTCCATGACTGCCAAGGAACTTAGCAGCACCCCACTCAATCTCCTCACATGATTTGTTGATCGCGTATACCGCGTCAGGGATATCGATGTCTGCTAGGATAAGCAGTGTTACATCAGGAATCTTTAGCACGTTTCACTGCTCGGTTGAATACAGAAAATAGATCAAGCAAATTCATATCAATGTTTTGTGCTTCATCATATAGATGCTGATTGTTAGTCAACAATGTCTTGGTAACCTTAGCAAAATCATCTACCCACAGAACAGGATAATCCTTATAAAGTTCCTGTAGGTAGTCTGACTTTTTCATAATGGGAACACGCTTTAAGTATAGCACTTCCCAGTTACGATGACAATCCACACCGTTACCTTGTGGACAGATCATAAACTTATGCTCTAGGATCTTCTGACAATACACATCATAAGGAGCACGTTCGCCAACCGTAGCAAACTTTTTCTTAGAGAAGATCTGACGAATGTTACCACGCTCACTTAGATTAGTATGCTCGGCGTGGTTGATGTACAACAACTTCTTTGGTTTTACCTCCTTCTCCATGAAGGTCTTGAGTATTCCGATTCGATTGTCACTGGGATGTATGATTCGCTGTACCCCGTATGGGAAGGGGTGAACCTTGCCGCCAAATCCGACAGCATTTGTTCCATAGATCGCAGCAACGTTCTTAGGAATTTTGTCATGGATATCCTCCGTGATGGGTGTGTCTTCTAGATTCGTAAAGATGATAAACTTTGTATCAGGAATAGATCCACAGAGTTTAAGTAGATCATTAGTCTCCATGAGACCATCAACCCACTTCTTATCGTCTTCGTTAGAAGTATAAACGTCGCGGTTATAAAGTCGAATGTTATCGATGAACAATGTCATCCACTCTTTAGTCTTCGCTAGTTCTACAAAGTCTTCGTTGTCAGTAGATGCTTGTGACATGAAGGCACCAGGCACTCTACCGATACATCCAGATTGGTCACCAAATGAGTAATCGCACTTGTTAGATACTGCCACTCCTTCAATTACATTCATCCTCTAATAAACCTCGCCAACTTGTCTTGGTTGTTTACAATGTACTTAGGGAACGACTCGTCGATTGGGACTGTCGTTGGTTTATATAGGTAGTCCCTACCATACGGGTCTACACCCTGTGCTATACGTTCCTCCATGGTGTCTCGGAACTGTTGGAGGTTGTTCTCCTGGTGCTCATAGGCATCCATCTTGGAGCGTACCATGTCAGCATCACCAAAGAAACTCCAGTGCCAGGCAGCGTTGTCGATCTTCCATGCCTCAGCATGTGACTCACGCAGGAAGTCAATACTCATAGTCTTAAGTTTACCCATCGTGGCAACCCTAGGACCCATCCAGTTGTCCTCACAGAACAGGTTCAGATAATAATAGAACACAGGACCACGGAGAACATAATGGTTCTTAGGATCAAACCACTCACTCAGTGCCTTGATTGCCTCAGGGTTAGCAATCTCATCGGCATCACTACTGATAATGATGTCATCATCCTTAGCAATGTCTAGCAAACCATAGATGGCATTGTCCTTATGGAAGCAGGCACGCTGATAGTGTAGTGGAAGTTTATGAATACCATAGTCAATCATGTTTCTATGGTAAGGAACACCAGACCAGTAATCTTTTAGATCGTCATTGTCATCAATGGTGACGTGATGAATGATCTTGTCTTTCCACTTGGCAAAGCGTTCTTTGTTCTCCTGAAAATAAAGTGGTTTCTCCTTACCAGTAAAGGTAATCGTTGCTTCGTTGATAACAAAATAATCTACCACATCACCAAGGATTTCCATCCTCAATTCGAGTAAATCTAATTCATTATAGAACGTAAAGACATCAAATACTTTCATAGTTAACGTTGAGTGTTAATCTAATCTTTTTGGATGGTGAGGAACTAGCATGGAACTTATTATGCCCATTAAACACAATCAACTTTCCACGTTCCACAGGTTCTCTATGAATCACTTCTTCTCCATCAAAGAAGAATGTATCTCCATCAGAATCATTCATATAATACAGAGCAACTAGATGATTATGAGTTCTGTCTACATGAGAGTTGTGTGGTATACCATACTTCTCTGGTCTAGGCCACTGAAGTGTAATATGTGCTCTTAACTTCTTACGAGAACTAAATCCATATTTCTCTGGATTTACAGCACGATCAAAGAACTCCCAAGGATATTGAGAAAATTCTTTACGATTTATTATCCCATCATTGCCGATAATACCACAAGAGAAGTATGGATTCCAATCTAATCCTTCTCTTTCTACAAAATTATCCGGGTAGGCACAGTCAGCAGCATAATACCAAGGAGAATCTAGTGCTATACGCTCAAGGCGATCAACAATAGTATTAGGTAGTCGGGTTGTATGTAAGAATAAATCGTCTTTGCTCATCAGAGTTCTCCCACTGACCTGGTTTTATATAGTCTTCCCCCATAGGCACGAGATGGACATCTACATCTGTACCCATAAGCATTTCATAGTTTAGATGTTCTGTCATGTGAACATCAGTACAATAAAAGTTCTTGATATTACTACTACACAACGCAGCAGCAACACCAAACGTTCCCACACCAGAAGTTGCTAGGTTTTCTGCTGCCATCAGTGTGGCAAAGTCAAGTTCTACTGTCGTAGATTGAACAATAACCTTCGGGTTCTTCCTCAGTTCTTCGATGATCGGGTTGTGGTTGTCTGGTTCCGTAACAACCAACGCTTTATCATACAACTCAATGAGTTTGTTGTAAAAATAAAGAGGATTAGGAGCATATTGGACAGGATTAGAAGTCCCTTGGTCAAATACATCTCCACTACGAATATGAATGACAATAGTGTCATCACCAATAGGATCGATCTTCGGTGTCCGTAGATTCGGTTCCACATACGTCTGGCAATAGCGACGCATGTTCTGATAAATGTAGTCAGTTGGAATGTTTGTCTCTTTGTAGGGACCCTCCCAGTAGAACCACTTCGATGATAGTTCTCCAGTGCCCTGTCCAAACGTTGTCTGGTGCTTTTCGATAATCCCATGTTCTAAATCCTGTGAGAATGTGGATTTAAGAATGTCCGCCGCCATACATGCTATAGCACATTGCTGGATGTTATTACCCAGTCTCCCATACCAATGTGAGATTCTAACCATTGATGAAAAGATCCCTTGCTTCTGCTTGACTAGAAATAAAAGGACCCCAGACAGTTTCGGGAACGACCTCTGGGTCTACCCACCAGTCTTCATATGGATTACTACCATTACACACATCACCTGCTACCAGTTGATATCCAAGATTCTTCAGGAACTCTCTGGACTCATCACGCCACTGACCACCATCCTTGTAGATGTCAGTCTCAAAGGTGATGACAGAGAATCTATACTCGTCATGAGGTAGATTCTTGAGTGCCTGTAGAGTAACAGCAGGTGGTTCACAGTCTACAGAAGCATAATCAATACGCTTTGTACGCCACTTGGCATCCTTAAATGCCTGCTTCCAGTCAAAGGTGGTAGCATCTGCCGCATAACATGGTTGGTTACGCTCTCTGTTAAAGAGATTGACCATGTTACCATCGATCTCAACAGAGATGCCCTTCCAACCAAACGTGGTCTCAAGCAAGACCGTGTTGTTTAAGTCAGAAGGGTGGTTAGCACCGATCTCAATATATTTTCCAGACTTCTTACCCCGAAGCATAGTAAGGGCAAAGAGATCTTGGTATGCCTGAGACCAGTTCGTACTGATCTCATCTGATCTAGGGAACTCATGACGGAGAACGTCCGTCGTAATACTATACTTCGTATTCATTGATCCAATCTTTAATGTCAATAGTGGGTTCCCAGTCCAAATAATAACTTGCTTTACTATTACTGGCAAGTGTTTCTCTACACTCACCAGGACGTTCTGGGATGAACTCGATGTTGTCAGAGATCATGGCAGCGATCTCATTGACAGAATAGTTCTTGCCGGTACCAATGTTGATCGTTTGGTAACCACCAATAACGCTATCTATACAAGCAAGGTTTGCCTTTACAACGTCCTTGACATGAGTAAAGTCACGTCTCTGTTCACCATCACCAACGATAGTTAGTGGTTTGCCTGCCTTCTTCTGCTCCAAGAACAATCCAACTACAGGAGCATAAGTTCCTCGTAGTGGTTGACGTTCTCCATACACATTAAAGTATCGGAGACTGACACACTGGAGACCAAACAAATCTGTGTACATCTTACACATAGATTCAGCACTAATCTTAGATACTGAGTATGGATTCAGTGGGTCAGGGATCATGTCCTCTTGTAGAGGAGGTTTATTCTTCAGACCGTAGGAGGATGATGTAGAAGAGTTGATTACTTTCTTGACACCTGCTTCACGGGCAAACTGTAGAACAGTGGCAGTGCCGAGAACGTTAGTCTGTACACATTCAATGGGATTCTGTAGTGCGGGTTGAATCCTAGAATGTGCCGCTAAGTGGAACACATAATCCACACCATCATAGAAGGTCTTTGTATGTGGATTACAGATGGACTGCTTTACATACACTGCCTTGTCGTTATAAAAAAACTCTTCATTGGCAGTAGAAGACTCATCGTCAATGACAATGACTTCATAACCACGATCAATGAGTCCATCCACAATGTGGGAACCGATGAACCCGGCTCCCCCAGTTACCAATGCTTTACTCACTTGCTGCTCCGTTGCGATATGGGGCGTTATAGTTATCCTCTACAAACTTCTTAGTGATCTGATCGTTGATCCACTCGTAAGTTTTACGGATACCTTCCTCTAGAGTCTGACTGTAGTCCCAACCAAGTTTTTCGCGGATGAGATCGTTGTTAGAATTACGACCACGGACACCTGTGGGTCCATCAACGTGGATTTTTTCTACATTCTTATTTGCTACACGAGCAGCAGTCTCTACCAGTTGGTTAATAGTGACCATTTCCTCGGAACCAATATTCACAGGACCCACAAAGTCACTGTCCATCAGTCTTCGAGTCGCTTCAATACATTCATCAATGAACAGGAAGGAACGAGTCTGTAAGCCATCTCCCCACACCTCGATTGCTCCACCCTGTGGCGGGAGGTAAGCGACCTTGCGGCAGATCGCAGCTGGTGCTTTCTCTTTTCCTCCCATCCAGGTCCCTTGGGGTCCAAAGATATTGTGATAGCGAGCAACACGAACAGGAATACCGTGATTACGCTGGAAAGAAAGGTAAAGTCTTTCGCTAAAGAGTTTCTCCCACCCGTATTCCGAATCAGGGTTAGCAGGGTACGCAGACTCTTCACGGCAATCAGGGTTGTCAGGGTCTAGTTGGTTGTGCTCAGGATACATACATGCCGAAGAACTGTAGAAGATCTTAGTATGTGTAGTGCCCTTGAGTTCGTTAAACTTATGCTGTGCTTGTAGTAGGTTTAGATTGATGCTAGCAGAGTTATGCATGATGTCAGCGTCATGCTCACCAGTAAAGATATAACCGGCACCACCCATATCAGCAGCAAACTGATAGATCTCATCAAAAGGTTCTAGGAACTTATCAACAATCTGTGCGTAGAAGTTACCTTGATATCCGGCAAACTTAATTAGACGATCTACCCAACTATAGTCACGTAGGTCGCATGTGATAAACTCGTTTGCCGCAGACTTCTCGAAGTCGGGATGCTTCAGGTCAGCACCTCTGACCCAATAACCTTCTTCGCGAAGGCGTTTTACCATATGGCTGCCGATAAACCCACCGGCACCAAGGACAAGAGCTCGCTTAGTGTAATTCATACAGGGTGGTGGAAAAGATTCTCTTTAATGTACTGGGTAACGACCCCATCTATGTAGTCTAGCATAGGTTCAGTAATCACTGGACTAGAACCTAAGAAAAATACATCATCTAGAACTCTAGATGCGTTGGGATAGTTTCTATAATCTTCTAGTCCTCTATAAGCAGGGTGCATCAGCACATTACCTGCGAAATAGTTCCTAGTTTGGATGTTATGTTCCTCTAAATATTTTACAAGGTGGTGTTTACCGTGTTCGTAGACAATCGGAACACCAAACCAACTTGTTTCTGCATGTTCTTTCTCCTCAATAACCCTCGCACCAGAGATCTTAGAGAAGATCTCATGAAGTCGAGCTTTGTTGCGACGACGGATAGCATGTATCTCGTCTTGCTTCTCCAACTGTACGAGACCAATAGACCCTTGCAGGTCAGCAGGTTTGAGGTTGTATCCTTGAACGCCAAAGACATACTTATGATCGACATCCTTGTCGTACCCTTCCAACCAGCGATCAAATCTGTTACCACAGACACCGTTGGTCAGTTTATTCTGGGCTCCTACACAGAAGCAACCACGACCCCACCAGGCGTAAGATCTAGCGATCTGAACAATCTCCTCAACGTTAGAGGAAACCATTCCGCCTTCGATCGTGCTGATATGATGCGCTGGGTAGAACGAACAAGACGCTGCGATGGCGTGTTTGGTAAGGAACTCACCTCGCCACTTGCTACCCAGGGAATCACAGTTGTCCGCGATGTAGTGAATGTTGTAAGCGCGAATAATCTTGATAAACTCATCAAAGTCATAGGGATTACCAAGGACAGGAGAAGAAAAACACGCTCTAGTCTTGGTGGTAATCTTGGACTTGATCTCATCTAGATTCCAGTTCAGATCATCGTAGTTTACATCTACGAATACAGGTTTCAGACCGTTCTGAATGATGGGATTGATAGTGGTAGGGAATCCACAAGCACAGACGATAATCTCATCACCATCTTCCCACTGGAAATACTTCTTCAGAGCAGCAATCATCACCAGGTTGGCAGATGATCCACTGTTTACCATCACACTGTGCCCAAACTCAAATCGCTTTGAGAAGGCACGCTCAAATTTATTCACCTCTTCACCAGCAGGCAACCACTTGCCATTCAGGAGGTTGGTAATTGCTGCTGTTACTTCTTTGTCATCCCAATACGGACCTGAGTAATAGATAGGTTTACCAGGTTCCCAATCCTTATTGGCAAGGTATGGGAATAGATCTTCACCTTCTGCCCGCAGGTTGTCAATAAACCCCGATACCTTTTCGCTTATAGACATAAGTCTTTGACAATAAATTCGTTCGTAATGTGTTGCTCAAATCCAAGAGACTTAAGTTTAGTAGTGTCCAACCAGAAGTCACGACACTGAACATCTTTGTGAAACTGAGGAGGATCCATACTCGTGATCTTTCCTCTTGACTTTATGTAGTGGTCGGCAAGACCGATAATCTCAGCCACCGTGGTCGGTTTACCAGACCCGATGTTGTAGATTTCATTCAACTCACCCTTCTCCATGACAGTCCAGATGGCACGACATACGTCGTCAACGTGCATTATATCACGACTGTGTGATCCATTGTCGTAAAGTTGGATGTCACGACCTGCTTTGAGTTCGTTGATCATCCAGCACAATGCGTTCTTCTGACGAGTAGCATTATGATCGTGTCCCATCACATTACACAGGCGAAGAATACGATACTTCATACCTGTCAGATCAGCAAAGGACTTGATCAAATCCTCAGCACACCTCTTGGTGATAGAATAGAACCCTGTAGGATTACATGGACTGTCTTCCTTGGCAGGCATGTATCCACCCTGACCATATACAAACCAGGAGGACACAAAGTTAAACACAATGTCCTGTGATCGACAGTAATCTAGAACTTCACATAGAACCTTTAGGTTAGTATCTACGTCACGAGTGATGTCATCCTTGACGTGATAGTTGTGGGTGGTAGAGATAAAATAAACAATCTCTTTTGATCTAGGGATGCGTTCATCGCGTCCCTGAATCTCAACGTAGGGTTCATACATCTTGGCAAACTTGCCACCGATAAACCCTGCTCCATAAAGTGAAATCATCGCGAAAGATACCAAGCAATAGTTCGATCAAGTCCTTCCTCAAATTCCATGGTAGGTTCCCATCCAGTACGTTGCTTAAGTTTATCGAAACTCATACCGTACCGCAAGTCCTGACCAGGACGCTCATCAGACACACCAATCAGATCGATTGGTTTGCCCATAAATTCTAGAATTCTTTTGGTAACTGTACGATTGGACAGTTCACAGTCACCGCCGATATTAAATCTATCGTTGAGGATGCCTTGCTCTTCCAGCATCCAGATAGCACGACAGTGGTCTTCTACCCACAACCAGTCTCTAATCTGGTGACCACCACCATACATGTAAGTAACCTCATCCTTGATTGCTCTAAAGATAACCTTTGGAATAAGTTTCTCTACGTGCTGGTGGTATCCATAGTTATTACTACAGTTGGTAATAAGATATGGAAGTCCGTAGGTGTTGTGCCAGGTTCTTACGAAGTGATCAGATGCTGCTTTACTAGCACTGTATGGATTCTTAGGATCATAAGGAGTATCTTCAGTAAAGATGTCCTCAGAATCTAGTTCTAGTGACCCATATACTTCGTCAGTAGAGATGTGATGAAACTTCTCAACATCAACTGCTAGACTAGCATTGAGAAGGTTGATTGTTCCAACAACATTTGCCTCTAGGAAAGGTCTGTAGTTCTTGATAGAGTTATCTACATGACTTTCAGCAGCAAAGTGAAAGATTTTCTTGGGTTTATATTTGCTGAATACATGATTTACATGCTTCTCGTTCGTGATGTCACACCATAGAAACTCAAATTGCGGATCCCCAGGTACGTACTGAAGATCCGCAGCGTAAGTTAGGTTGTCCACGACGAGAACTTTTTCATCAGTGACCTTCTTCAGGTAGTGAAGAAAGTTACTACCGATAAATCCTGCTCCGCCAGTAACTAATAACATCAGTCTGTATAATACTCCTTCATGTCAATTCTACCATAATCATCTTCAAGACGCACGATATCATCTTCATTACAATGGGATCCGTACTGGACTTCATAAAAAAGGATCCCCCGATCGCCTGCCGTCATACGATGACGCGACTCCTGAGGGATACGAAAGTGCTTACCAGGGAAAACTTCCTCAGTGTATTCATTCAACTGTACAGTACCAGAACCCTCGACAATAATCCAGTGTTCCATCCTGTGACTATGATATTGGAGCGAAAATCTTTGGTTGGGGGCAACGTAGATTTTCTTCAACTTGTAGGTTTTGTCAGGAGACTCCATGGTCTCATACCAACCCCAAGGTCTATCACGGTGAACACACGAGCTAGTTTTAAGCATGGTAAGTAAGGGTTTTTAGGCTCGCCACTTGCTCTTTGACTGGAAGCAAGAAACCAGGCGGGAGATATCCCATCCGCACCACCTTGTTTTAGGAACAAGGAAACCCGAGGGGTCAGTGACCCATCCCGACCAGGGCGATTTTTATGTCTTCCCGAGACTTACGATAGGACCCCACTGTCCATCAAATCATACTCTAGATTATCTAACACAAGGTTGTAATCTTTCTCTGCGTTATCGTAGAAATATACGTTACGAGATTTGTAATACTTAAATACTTTCTCATACAAATTTGGATGCTCTTCATCGAGATAAACAGATCCTTCGACAGCAGCAGCAAGAACGCTGATTTCTGTCTTGAACTTGGAAAAGAATGGGCTTTTAGCCATTTGACTGTGGGAATACTCCTATTGTAATGTTTGCCCGTGTGGGCAATCGGGGTGACAGGATTCGAACCTGCGGCCTCACGCTCCCAAAGCGCGTGCTCTACCAAACTGAGCTACACCCCGCAGACTAACGCACTTCGTATGACAAACAACGCACTTTACGGGCACGTCGCTTCTCTTGCCAAGCGCGATCTTCACTTGTCAGTCTAACAGGTTTGTCTTTTGTTGTCAAATCTTCTTCTGTAACAACTACAAGTGACAGATCTACCGCAGAGATTTTATCTGTCGAAATCGTAGTCATGTTGCTGCAACCACATGACTTTACTTTTGTACTTGCTGTCAGTTCCACCCCGCAATTCTTGCAGAATACCTTTAATCTCTTTGAGTTCATTCTTCAATTCATCTAGTTCTTCATGTAGATCTTGATGATGGAAGCGAAAAGGCTTCTGGATCATCTTTTTCAACTTGGATGCTTTCATCAACCTGTTCGGTTTGAGATATTTATGATGCTTGCTGACGGGATCGAACCGCCGACCGCCTCGGTGTAAACGAGATGCTCTACCGCTGAGCTAAGCAAGCGAGACACTACACTTATCCGTATACTATACGGGCGCTACACCCAGTATACTGACAGT
>MDTD01108656.1_pt1 | contig 18681 bp, 14 predicted proteins | sample 811221 | NCBI WGS metagenome assembly MDTD01 (sample SAMN05326646, study PRJNA326480) | marine metagenome | isolation source: seawater | place: Pacific Ocean: South West | collected 2011 | reverse complement strand
TGATGATGACGATGATAGAAGATCATACCATCCTACCCACTCCCCATCCCTTTCCCCTTCTTTATCCCCTTCATTCTCACCAAGTTTATCACTATCACCTACCCACTCCCCTTCTTTATCCCCATCTGTATTACCAACAATCGTTCCTTCCTTTCCCCCTTCTTTATCACCGGCCCTATCCCCTAGTTTATCCCCATCATCTTATCCAAGTTTCATCCCTTCTGTATCCCCATCTCTTTCCCCTAGTTTATTCCCGTCTATTTCACCATCTTTGTCTCCATCTATTTCCCCATCCTTTTATCCAAGTGTTTCCCCTAGTTTATCCCCGTCCGTTTTCCCGTCTGTGAGTCCTAGTTTTGGTCCAACGGAGTTAATGGTTGATTCATCGAGATCATCACAGGATGATAGTATTGCATCATCAAATTTATTTATATTTGTTGCAATTGGTTTTGGTATGATTGTAATGAGTGTTGGCATATATTTATCATGGAGGAAATCAAATAATGTACAGAATGAAGATAGAAGAAATGTAGATAGGAGTATAAGTGATCAGAGTATATCATTTAGTAATAATGTGGGGGATATATATGATGATTTTAATGTTGATGATTTTAATGTTGATGATTTGGGTAAGAACTATGAGGAGCCGGTAGTGATGGAGGGAAATGATTACGATGAAGCGGTTGATGGGGTTGGTAATGAACACGTCTACTACGAAGCGGCTAATAATTAGATAAATTTATAATATAACTATATTATAAATGAACGATAATGATCAAGAGATAAATAATATGTTACATGATCTAAACATAAACGAAATGATGATTGAGGAGGGTGAATATATTAATACTCGTTTAAAAAGTATCTTCAAATTTTTTAATAAAAGAATTCACCACTATAATATAGAAATACAAATTCTTACAAGTAAAATAATAAATTTGAAGAAGGAAATGTATTCACAATATGATATATTACAAGAATATAAAAAAGAAGTGGATAGACAAACTAAAATAGATATGTTAGAATGTAAGTTATGTAGAGATAATATATCTGATTGTATTGTAGAGCCATGTAAACATATGGTATGTTGTTATGATTGTATTGGAAAAATGGAGGAGAAGAAGTGTCCAGTATGTAGAGTAGAATATACAGAATGTTTTAAAATATATTTTTAAGAATATGCTAATAGAACTGCTGCTGCTATACATAACATAATTGATATAAACCATACACGATTGAAGTTACCGAGAAAACTTAAGAAATCTAGATTTACAGTTCCTCCAAATAAGAAGTATCCTGATAATGCAAGATGAATTAGGATAACAACAAATACTAATATCATAGGTATTGAAGATTTCATTTTATCAAATGCCATTTTTTAATACCTTTATTATTTAATTAAATTTAAATTTTTTAACTTTGATATTATAAATTCTTCAATTTCTTCGTGTTTAACTGTATATGGTACTTCTATTAAATGAATACCTAATTGTTTACAGATCTTGCTCTTTATTTTATCTCTATATTTTTGATTGTGAAAATTAGCATGGGAATTATTGTGCATAAAACTATTGAAATGATAATGCTGTTTACCATTATATTCACATGCTATTTTAAGATGAGGATTAAACATATCTAATTCTAAATTCTGACCTGTAACATCATTGAATAAAAAATCTGGTCTAGCTTTAGGAAATGGAACTTTAAATATTTGTTCTAATACTCTTCTACATTCTAGTTCGCCTTTACTTTCAGTAGTAATTCTTTTCTTAGGAAGAACTTTTTCTCGTTTTTCTTCTGAGGAAGCTAATAGATTGAGAAATTTAGGAACTGACATTTTATTATATGTACCTTTATCCTTTGTTCTTGTGAACATCAACCAGTACATAAAGAAGAATGTGAATGTTACAAATAACAATACAATTAATCCATAATCATTCCACCATATTTTAGTATTCTTAATTATCATTTTATAAAAATTTTATAATTTTAATTAATTATAAAAAATGCAAACAAAATTAATATTCTTTGATAAAATTGAAGAATCACGAAAAGGAACTTTAAGGGGGTTAGTTGCTATAACAGTTTTAATTGTTCTTGATATGTTGTGGTTTAAAATTATGGATTATTCACCAATAGTTAGTAAAAAGTTTAATTATTTTTCTGCTATATTTACTTACATACTTTTATGTTCTGCTATAGGTGTTCAATTACCTAATTCCGTTCAAGAAGCAATGGTTTATGGTGCTCTTGTAGGTTTTGTGATATATGGCGTGTTTAATGGAACAAGTTATTCTATAAATAAAGATTGGACTATTAAAATAGCAGTATTAGATACTATATGGGGGGCAACAGTGATGTCTACTGCGGCAACTGTCGTATATTATATATTTCATAAAGATAAACAATATTAGACATCACCATCATCATCATCATCATCATCATCATCTTCCCTTCCTAAACAATCTATTTTAATACATCTATAGATTCTTTTGTGAAAATACATACACAATAATAATGCACCTACACATGGTGCTAAAATATAATACAATAAATTCTCTTCGAAATGATTTTTAGAATCATCTTCTATATTATTTTCTAATATACTATCGTTGATTTGAATATTCGGACGCGAAACACTAGGAAACTCTGTAGGATTCAAAGTAGGACTATTCGTAAATATAATACATTCAGGTAACATATACACTTGATTACCGTTATCAATATAAGGACACGCACACGTATAACCATCATATACATTACCTACTAATTTATGAATACACTTATCTAAATATCTACACCCCTCATACACCCAACACCGCTCATCCGAACACTCAATAATATCCGGATCATTGCATGTATCATACATTTCTAAAAATTAAAAAAAAAATATTTTTTTAAATTATAATAAAATGGCAACTCGCAGAAGAAGATGCAAATACGGAAAGCTGAAGCAAAAGACCAAAGGTCGTGTATGTAAAAAGAGATTTAACAGGAGTAAATCGAAGAGAAGAAGATCCAAAAGATCCAAAAGATCCAAAAGATCCAGGAGGAGACGTTCATCCAAGAAAAGACGTTCTTCTAAGAAGAGAAGGAGAAGGAGACGTTACAGGATGGGTGGTATGAAAAGTATGAAACATATGAAAGGTATGAAAGGTATGCCTGGTGTTAGTGTCTAAATCTTTATTATCTTAAATATATTTATTTAAGATTGTTTGTTAATATTATTACAAATAGTATACCAATTCGTTATTGATATATCTTGAAACTTATACACCATATTCGATATATCAATCGTTGTCTCTAATAAATATGGTATTAAATATATATTTTTATCAACCTCCTTTAACTTTAAAATATTAGATATACAAATGGATTGATAAAATCTGAATATTTGTTCTGGTAATAGTAATAATTCTCTTGAATAATCTTTTTTAAAATTTCTTATATCAACACTAAATTTTTTTGTTTTAATTTTGGTTGTTAAATGTTGCATATTTCTTCCAGTGAATGGTGGATTATAAGTCATTATTTCAAACAAAAAACAACCCAATCCCCATATATCCACACTCTTATCATATTTATCATTGTTCATAACTTCTGGACTCATGTAATACGGTGTTCCCACATTAGAATTAGTCATCTTAATTCCATCCAAAAACACCTTTGTTGTTCCAAAATCTCCAATAAATATTCGGTCACCTTTATCCAAAAACACATTCGCACACTTTAAATCTCTATGAATTATATTATTATTGTGAAGATACTTTAACCCATAACATACTTGTATAAAATACGACCATACTAATTGCTCCTCAAATTGCTTTATAGGAAACCTTTGCCTCTTCTTTTTAATTACACTTGAAAAATCACCAAATCTAGCATAATTTGTTATAATTTCTATATTCGTTAAATTAGCTTTACATTCCACTAATTTTAATAAATATGGACAATTATTATACTTTAATATTCGTATCTCATTTATTAAATGCTTTTTCTCTATATTCGATATAGAATATGTTGATATCCTCTTCATAGCATAAGAATTTCCATAGAAATCCTTTACTACAAAAACCTTCCCAAAAGAACCACATCCTATACATTTACCAACTCTATAATTTACCATATTTCTATTTACTATTATTTTATAAATTGATAATTATTAACTCATCATCACATAATAAAATGACTGCAATCGAATTAACCAACTTCATCACCAATCATCATTGCGAATTTTGCAATAAAGAATTTTATGAAGGTGATCCTGTATACTCTCTACAAGAAACAAATAACACTAGTTTATCTTGCTACTTCTGTAACCACTCATGTATTGATTACTCCATAGAACACTATCCATTCCTAAAACAATATACCCCCGTTAAAACAAAAGCAACCATTAACACATCCTATTACTCCAATATATTAGCATTTATGCTATGTAATATATTCTATACAAAAATTATCATATACGATTGCTACTTCTCTAATCTCAAAACACTTCAATATATTCATAATATACGTTATAAACAAAATAAAAGTGATTGGGAAAAACAATTTATTAAAGATTGCTTACGTTTCAACCTCCTAAAAATTGAAAAAATAATTTAATTATTAACAAATTAAATTATTAGAATGTCTAAACAAGTTATTTATAATTCTCCTCTTCTGGCCTCCAAACACAAATTTAATAAACCAAAATCAACTCAAGAAAATAGTAGATACAAAGAATATACTCAAACAATATTCACAGCAGGAGATGTTGATCAATTTATGGACAAATTACCCATCATAAATGATGATATTATTAACACCTTTAATTATATCTACCACAAATTTAAAAAAGGTATATTCGTCTATATAAAAAATAATAAAATACACACCTTCCTACCTTTCTCTAAAAAAAACTTTGTTAACGACTGGCATCATCTTCTCGTTCATGGTAATATCAGACATGTCATGTTAAATCTATATAGATACGACTGGGAACCCTCACATTGGTACGCCAATAATTGCATCATACGTAATGAATTCCCTTCCAGAGAAAACGACTCCGGTGTTTGTCAACTCTTTCATATGCTTCAACAAACCTGCAAAAATACCACCATTAAAGACTCTTACTTCTTTCTAAATAAAAGAGATTTTCCTATCATCAAAAAAGATCGAACAGAAGCCTATGATTGTATTTATGGTAATAATACTCCATTAACTTCATATAAATATGATAAATATGCTCCTATACTTAGTATGACTACTAAGGATGATTTTGAAGATATTCCTATACCAAATTGGGATGAATGGACTAATATACAATGTATCAATCATAATAAATTCTTTCCTAAACCTCTCGTAACCAAAAGCTTCATCACTAATTTCTGTCATGAATGGAATGATAAAAAAAGCATAGCAGTATTCAGAGGTTCATCTACAGGTAGAGGGACAACTCCTTCAAACAATACTCGTATTAAATTGTGTAGTATGGAATCACCATATCTAGATGTAGGAATTACCAATTGGAATAATAGACCCCGTATACATCGAGAAGGAAATAAATTAAAACTCTCTACATTTTCTAAATTTGGTAAAAAGAAATCAGAATTCTTAACTCCAAGACAACAAAGTTATTATAAATATATTATTCATGTTGACGGTCACTCTTCAGCATTCAGACTAAGTCTAGAAATGAGTATGAAAAGCTTACTATTAATAGTAGATTCAGATTATAACTTGTGGTACAAGAAAGAATTAAAACCTTACGAACATTATATTCCAATCAAAAAAGACCTTAGTGATCTTATATACATTATAAAATGGTGTATTCAAAATGACGAAAAATGTAGTATTATAGCTGAAAATGCATATGATTTTTACCAAGAACATCTTCAAGAAAAACATATATACGAATATCTATCAAACACTATAAATAATCTACCTCTAGAACTATATAAACAACACCGAAAACCTGTATATACAAGTATAAATAATATGTTAGCTAAACACTATTCAAAAGATAGTAGCATGTACGATAAAATAACTATTCCTATGAATATTATAGTAGAAAATAAGCATATTACTAAATATACACTATTAAGTGATGATGTTTTTGTTAAAAAGAAAGCAACTCCACATGAAGCATTCATTTCCATCATGTGTATTAACGAATTAATGGAAAAGATTCCGAACTTTACATATTCATTCTGTTATAAAAATAATTATTTGTATATGGAAAATGTAAATGGAATCACTTTCCAAGAGTGGATTACTAATAATTTTGAAATATCACTATATTTAACCCACTTACTTAACATTTGTGAAATAGTTGAATCTTACCAAAACTCTAAATTTAAATTTGTTCATTATGATCTATCTCCTTGGAATATCATACTCTTTCATAAAAAAATAACCATAATTGATTACGAAAAATCTTATTGTATACACAAAAATAAAGAATATGGTCCTTATAAATTCTCTTCTATAATAGATATATTATCCATACTTATAAAAAGTCTAAATACGATATTTCAAGTTAATAAAAGATGTAGAAATATATCACAAATTACAGATGATGAACAAGAAGTATTCTTACAACTAGGAAATTTCATGTCAAATACTAAATATAGAGAAGAACCATTCACAAACTTATATGAACTCAAAAAATTCGTTAATAATATGAGTAAATATGATAACCTACTATTCATGGACAAATATGAACTAGAAAACGAAACACCAACATCATTTATTACTTATTTAAAAAAATAAATTAAATTATCTTATAATAAAATGTATTATAAGACTAATAATAAAATAAATAATCAAGAAGTTCTGACAGAAGTTGAATACTATAATCGTCTATATGGTCGTTCAAATATCAAAGAAAAATATAATCAACAATCTTCAGCTGTTGATAAAAAAACGATGATTGAAAACAAAATACAAGAATTAACACAACAACTAAATATATTAGAAGATAATGTTGACAAAATAAACGTCTCACCATCTTCAGAAATAAAAAAACTCAAACAAGAAATAGACAGGCTCAATCAAGAACTTAAAAGGTACTATGTTACTATACCTATAGAAGCCGCAAAAGAAATACAAGCTAACTTACAATCTAAGTCTAATAAAACTATCATTGATAATAAACTACTTACTACAATAACACAAAGTATTAGTGGATTTAGGCTTAAGGAAAAATATCAAGAAGATGAAGTTGAGATTCCTGCTAATTTTTTATTAGATTTTTGTAAAGATAATCCAGGTGTTACATTTGGAGAAGGAACACGTGGTATAACATGTCCAGGAAATCAGGTTGAGAAGAAATCTGGTTCTAATATGATGTTGTTTATAGGTGGAGGAGTTGGTGGTTTAGTATTGATACTTCTCATTTATTATTATTTCATAAGAAAATAAAATATATTTTATATATCATATATATAAAATGTACTCTACATTACGTAAAACATTTGCTAAGGAAAAATATATTCTTCCCGATTTAGATAATAAAGCGTCAGAACTAAATACTGAATTAACTAAATTAGATGAGGAAATCAATATTCTAAATAATAAAGTAGCTGAACTAGACTCTAGAATTGCCAGTTTAAATTCTGAAATTGCTGATTTAGATAGTAATAAGGAAACTAAGAATCAAGAGTTGGTTGCTCTAAAAACTGAACTATTACATGAATTGATTTCATTATCAAATACAAGAGACAATTTACAGAAAGAATTCGATAGATTATCAAATACTAGAATTAGTTTACAGACAGAATTGGAAAATTTGGAAAAGGTTACTAATGAACAAATCGACGAACTAAAAGTTGAGAAAACACAACTAGAAAACCCTAATGAAGATCCACGTATAACTGAACTAAATGATCAAATAGGAACTTTGAATGATTCATTAGGACTTATTACCAATAAAGCTAAAGATATTAATAGTAAGATTAAGGAGGGGTATGTGGAGGAGGTAAATGAACCATGTCAATTATTATATATCAATAAAGATTATAATCTGGATGACTTGTTAGATATTAATTTATATTTGAATTCGATGGATAAAGATAATAAACATTTTCATTATGAACAAGAATTGAGTGGTGTTAATGATGAAGATATTAAATTTAGTTTTTTTGGACCACAAGGTGATTTTTGGAAGATTAATGGTTTCCTTTTACCAGATGGAAAAACCCGTAATCCAAAACATAATCCCTCAACCCCCTCAGCTGCTTTAGTAGATGGTAGTGATATGAAAAATGGTATAAAAATTAATATGACAATAGGTGAGACTAATTTTAAGACATTTCCAGATTTGCCAGTTACAACACCTAAAGCAGGTTTACCTGTAGGTAAGGATTTAACACGAAATTATCAGTTTGCTAATTTAAGCAATCTTCGCTTCTCAGTACACCATAGTAAAGACTTAGAACGCAATCGCGAATTAAACCTATTACCCCTAAAGTGTTTCACATCATATCGTGGTGTACGTGACACTGATGGATTTAATTATAAATATATTTTTTATCCTAGATCAAAAAGCAATCTTGTACCCGTCAGTAGGCAATATTATAACATGGAAAGTGATGATCGATCAAATGATTCGAGAATATTTGATAAAATGAGTGATTATAATAAAATAACAAATACATACCCAATCCTCACAAAATTAAATAAACTTGATGATGATGTTATAGTTATAATGGACATCATTGAAAGATATAGATCATCCTCTGAAGCATGGATAGAAAAAGATGTTCATACACAGAAAATATTACATACGCAAAACTTAAAAGATGTAGAATATTATAGCTTAGATCAAACAGATCCACAAAGAAGCGATCGTGATACCTATATCAAAAAAGTAATGATTATTGGGAAAACACCCGAAATACTAGAACTCTTAAATACTATAGAATCATTACAAACTGAAATCACTACTATAGAAGAAAAAATCTCAAACTTAATAAACACTTATAATACAAAAAAAGAAGAAAAATCTTCATTAGAAAGTACTAAACAAGGTTTGAATACTGATATCAATAATATACAAACACAAATAGACAATGAGAATGCTAAACATATTCCAGAAAAACAAGCTTACAACAATGCTATAAATGAATTAAATACATTTGTCCTTCCTGAATTAGAATCTATTATAAGCAATTTAAACAATGATATTAATAATGCGAATTTAAAAATAGAAGAAAGAGATGCTTTGGAAAGTGCTATAAATGATTTGAAAATTCGTTTAAAAGTAGATATAGAGAAGCAGATACAGATATTAGAGATGACGCAAATGTTTGCAGGAGAAAGTTTAGATAGTTTGATTGATAAAGTTGGGACAATTAACCAAGATATAGCAGATAAATTGGCAGGTAGTGATAGTTTTGTTCATAGAAATCACAAACTTACATATAATAATTACGAGATGATATTAAAATTATGTGAAGAAGTATCTGATCCAAGAATACTAGATGCGTTGATGTGTCCAAGTCAATATTATAATAAAAATAAACGAACTGGGATGTTTATATTCTTCTTTATACTTTTTCTGACAAGTTTTATTTTATTAAGTATAACATTCTCAAGATCAAAAAAATAATTTTTTTTATATTAAAGAAAAATATATTCCTTAAATAAATGGCATTAAATAGAACAACATTAATATCAATAGTTGCTACATCAATAATAATAGGATTAAGTATCGGTCTGACATCCATGTTTGGACCTACACAAACCAGTTTAGAAAAACATAAACAAGCTATAATAGATAGCGATGATATGAAAATTAGATGCAAACAATTCAAAAATATAATGAACACCACAGAACAAGTTAACGGTGTTAATAACGTCATGAACTATAACGTACAAAGACTACACGGTCAATGCTACCTTCAAATAGGAGATGGTGAAAAACCCGTTGACCTTTTGAAAATGACTGGTTGTCATGGTGACGGTTTCGTCTGGAAACTTAAAGAGGACTCAAGTATTTTTGACTTTTGTCCTGATATGAAAAAACAAATTCAATAAATAATATATTTTCACAATAATATATTATTTTTTCATTTCCATCAAAGCTTTATCATAATTCATATATTTATTGTTATCTTTCTCATATGATATATCACTTTTAAACTCTAAATACATCATTCTTTTATTCAAATTATCGATTAAATCCACTAAACTAATACTCATATTACTAACCATCGTATTAGACCTAGCTTCATTCATACTATTCACAAATGCCCTAAACTCATTATCATTCTCATAACTCTCCACAAACATCCCACTACTACTCGGAACACTCACAACACTCGGAATCTCAATCTCTTCATCCAATTCCTCTAACATAGTTTTAGTTTGTAACTCAGGTGAAAATGTAACTTGTTTAGTTTGTAACTCAGGTGAAAATGTAACTTGTTTAGTTTGTAACTCAGGCGAAAATGTAACTTGTTTAGTTTCTTCTTGTTTAGTTTCTTCTTGTTTATTTACATAAGCATTAGTTTTTTTACTATAACCCATTTATTATTATTAAATTTTTTTTAAACTAATTTTTCTTTAGTTAACGATACATATAATAGTATTATAATAACTAACATTACTATACCTACAATAAAATACATAATACTTAATATGAAATCCCATGTAGTTACATCTTTAAATTCTTTATATTTCATGAATTGAACATATTTTTCTATATATTCTCCAACACCGGTAATTGCTAAAATAAAAGAATATACCATCAATGAAAATATTATATATTTCAAATATGATGATATAAATGTTTTTGTATTTGATATAAATATTATAGTACTAACCATACCCATACTTAAACCTATATGTGAAATAAGATGTTGTTGCATATCACTCAATCTATTTGACGCCTTCAAATACTTATCGAATATCTGTTGATTGACTTCTGGATTACCTTCCACAGGATTTTCTTCTTCTTCAAACTTTTCTACTATATTTTCCTTAACGTTACTTTTATTAATTTGTGTACTTTCATCCATTTTCTATAAAAATTATTATTTCATTTAAAAAAAATTATTATTTTATATAAAATGTCATATCTAACAAGAATTAAATACCTCAATTATCTTGTAATCAGTCTTATTTTCATATTTATTATTATTTTGTTTTTCAAACCAATTTCTAATGAATATCCTACCGGTCTTGTTGTCCCTTACTATGGTTTAAAAGCTCCCAGTGGATGGTCTTTATGTGATGGTAAAAATGGTACACCAGATCTTCGTGGTAAATTTATTATGGGTGCCAATAATCAATTCATTCCCGGTACTTATAGTGGCTCATTTGAAAAACCAAAACTACCATCATTTATAGACTACTCCCCCGATCACACTAGAATTTGGGGAATCTGTAAAAGATCTGGTAATAATAATATTCACTTATACTGTGAAGTTAACGTTGACTTAATGACCACTATTACCTCCAAAAAAATATTCAACTTTTATTTCTCATCAAATATTAAACGTTCTGGTGATAGAACTACCTACCTAACTAATAAAGCTCGTGGTTCATATTTCAAAAACTACGATCCTGATGGTGTAACTAAAGATAAACCCTGTGATATCATAGGCGGAAATACCAACGCAAACGTACAATTCCCCAATAATTCCTTTAGTGAATCTTATACCCCTAAAAAAACATTCTTCCAAGATATCACATACTCATTCGAAATAGAAGACATCCATGATATTATAGCATTATCTAACTCCAATTTCCTAACCAAAAATATAAACTTTGATTTCGATCTTGAAAATTATGAAGAACATTTCAGATTCATCGCTTTATTAGAATCACTCAAAAATCATCAAAAATTTAGAAAAAACCTAATGAACGCATCTACATCACCATTAGTATTAGACACAGATAAACAATTTCTAAAATCATTCATTCGTTATCTAAATGACTTCAACTATAGAAAAACATATAATATATTGAAATCTGTTTATTCCGAAATAGAACAATTCACCCCTAATACAATAGTAGAATCTTATAAATTGAATGTTAAACAATTTAAAGACGTAACAGATACACTCGATGTATTAGAAGATATAATGACTAATACAAGAGTAAACCCAAAAGCTTTACAGTTAGATGGTGTAGATGGTGTAAACAAAGGTATTGATGTAAGAAGTATAAAACTCGAAGATCAAAATAATATTAATAGGGTTAGAAATCGTCTAAAAAATCTACCTCCGGAAATAAGAAAATTTATCGATATGACAACAGATGGAGACTTTTTTTATAGAAGTGATGCTCTATTAGACACAAAAAAATCAAATTTAGATCAGTCTCAAATTGAACTTTTACGTAATAGATATAAGGCTTTTAGACAAGAAAAAGGTACATTTGATGTAATAAGTATTGGTGACACATTACAACAAAAATTAACTGGTATAAAAGATGTAAAATCCTTTACTGATGAAATATTTGACCCTGTATCAAGATTGGATGATAGTGGAAAATCTAAAGAAGATGTCATTATTGGTATATTATCAGTTTTCGATTCAATGGAATCAAGTAAACAAAAAAAAGTTCTTGTAGAAATTCAAGAAATGATAGGTGAATTATTTACCCCCACAAGAGTAATGAAAAAGGTCCCCGATGGTTTCAAAGGGACTACAAACATAGATGGTAATGCCGTACTTGACTTTCTAAATATAGTAGAATTACTTCACAGAAGATATGTAACCGGAGGAGGATTGTTTTCATCTCCAAAGTCAGCTATAACTAAAAAATTATCATCATCTGTTAATAGTTTCAGGGACTATGTACAAAACACTTTGACTTCAGTAATTCTTAAAAACCCTGATTTAGTTCAAGACCCTAATACACTACAAAAAGGGTTTGACATTATTAGAGATGTAGACTCTCAAGTAAGTCCGGATATGATCCAACGATCAATAAATGATTTAGAAACAAATTTATTAAATATTCAAAAAGAATTAAGAACTTTACCCACTTTTCCCACTGATAGTCAAATCAGTGAAATTACAAAAAAAATAAAAAACGCAGAATCCGTATACAATAAGTCACTTGAAAATAAAAAAGGTCTAATAACAAGTAAGAAAAAAGGTTCTGAACAAACACAAAATCTTAGAAGGAGGTCTATTCTCGGTACGAAACTTGATTCGTTAGGTGATACTGCTGAAATAGAATACCTCAGGATTGTAGGCGAATATCGTGAAGAATCACTAAAGGTTAGTACATATCAAAAACAATTAGATGATATTCAAAACTTACAAAAACAATTAGATGATATTAAAAAGTTAGAACAAACAAAAAAACAAAACATACAGAGTCAGCGGACTGGAGTCGAAGTTGCAGGTGCAGGTGCTCAAACAACAGAAGAATCTCCATTATTGTCTAAACAACCTACACAAACTAAACAAGCTACACAAGCTACACAAGCTACACCACAAGCACAAGCTACACAAGCTACACCACAAGCACAAGCACAACTACAAACACAACTACAAATACAACAAGAAGAGGGATCACTATACGACCCACCTGATATAGTCGAGTTAGAATCGAAGAGTACATATGACATACTAAATAGTAGCATAGTAGCTGTATTGCCTGACCAAACCGCTCAAACTCTTCGTATTAGTGAATTAATTCCTGAACAAGCTGTACAACTCGTTCCTAACGGTGTATTAACAGAAGTACAGTATAATACTTGGTTTAGAAATTGGATAGAACAAAATCCAACAACCCTCCCAGAAAACCTTCCAGCTTTTGATCAAATAATTAGTAGTCAGAAACAATTTCTAATACCTGGATCTGGTCAATCAAAAACTCTCGAAAATTTAGCTGATAATGAAGTAGTCCAATTAGTAGAATTAGGTAAAATGAATAAAAACGAATTTGACATTTGGAAAACACTTACTAATTCAGAATTAGACTATGGTACCATAAGTCGCGGATATGTGTCTGCGTCTAATATAAGAGCCGCCAAAGCATTATTAGAACAGACTAGTGTTACCGGACAATCTTCAGAAATTGTTCTAGCAGACCCACGTTTAAGCGAACGTGCAATATTAGAAGCAAGACAACAACAACCACTACAATCTTTAGCAATAGAAGAAGGTCTTGAAAATATAATAGGTGAATCACCTAATATTATTGATAATGATTTTATAATTAAATTCACCAACGATATACAACCTAGTGAAAATATACAAGAAATAACAGATGCTATAAACTCAAATATTCTATTTTTAAATCGTAGGGGTAAAGATACAACAGAACAAGACAAATTACTAACTTTATTACAAGACCCAGATACTAAAATTACTTTAGACGATGACGTAATAACTAGTTTATTTGGAGCAGAGGGTAATAAGATAGATATTGAGACTGCTAGAACAGGTCTTAAGATAGAAAGAACTACAGACGGTAATTTATTAATAAGATCAAATACCGATGTTGAAACTCCAGACTTAGTACTTCAAGGAAACGGAAGATATCTTTCTGGACAAACTGTAGGTACTAATATCGGTAATAACAATGCACGACTAGGTACTGACCTAGAAGCACCAACAATAGAGGCCGTGAGCCGTATAAACACAAAATTACAAAATTATCAGCAAAATGCACATAGTGATAGTGCAGACGCTTATAATAATTTACTAAATGCGCGTAATAAAACTGAAGATGCTTTAAATTTATACACGTCAAAACAACAGAATCTAACTGAATCAAAAAAAGACACTTATGCTGAAGTGCAGAGTATCCCAGAATTAGATGAAATATTTGGTACTTCATTTTCCGAAGATGATTTAATAGACTTCAGGTTAAAGGATGAAATGGGTTGGGAAGGAGAGGTTGACACTAAAATGTTAGAGGCAAAACAAGCTATGGATGATTTAGACAGTTTACATTCTAGATTAATTGTAGCAAAACAATTTGAAATCGAAGCCGATTATGTCGATAAGGTAGAAAATCAAAACAAAATTAAATCGATTAACGACCAAATTGAAACAGTTAAAGAAGCCAAAAAACAATTGAAATTTGACTTAAAAGCTGCACTTGGAAAAGTTAATAACAAGTTTTTTCGCGATACTAATGTAGACCTTATTAATACTACAGAAACGCGAAGAACAATAGATGATACCACCGAATCTAATCAGTTTATAAGTGATATAGATAATGCATTATTTAAAATAGACAAAGAGGACGGTCCTATAAAACAAACAGAACTTTTTCTACAGACAACAAAAGATCCAGAATCAGACTTTGTCCTTGCCGAACTAGATCTTGTATATAATTTACGAGTACTAAGAAAATTAGAATTAGAATTTGATGAAGCTGTAGAATTAGGAAACTTAAAAAGAGTCGAAGAAGAAAATAATAATAAACAATTGGCGGTTTTTGCAGATTCAAAGAACGATCCTATAGAAGTAGATGATGTTAAAGATTCCCAATTTCAATCTGGAACTGAATCGTCTGCTGAATTTAATAAACAAGCCTTAGTTAGCGAAATAAACAAACTGAAAGATTGGTTCGATAATTTGGAGTCATTTGGAGCACAGATAAACGAAGACAACATTCAAAGCTTTATTAGTGCTTCAAGAAAAGCAAGTGATTTACAAACTCAATACCAGGCAATCAAAATGACTAGTGATTTTATAGAGATAGACAGTACAAAAAATCTTAATGAATTAACTAAAAATTTAAATGAAATTAAATCCGTTATACGTGATTCTTTAGCAAGACTAAGGAAAGGTTTAGAGCGTCTTGATGGAGGTGTTAATAAAAAAATATTAAACGACATTGAAAAGATTTTAGATACAAATACAGAACCTCGTGAATTACTTGTGGCGCTTAGTAAATTCGTTGAAGATAAGAATAGTGCAATAAAATTTGCTGATGCTCTCAAACGTATAGCTGACGAACCACCTCTAGGTATTGATGAAGGATTTCTAATAGTGCTTAAGAAGAATCAAAATGTAAATCTTAGTGAAAACTTGTTTGTATTAATAGAAAATCTTAGAGCCAATCTTGATTTTAAGATTAGGAGTCTAGATGAATTAGACCGCATAAGATCCGCCAAAAAAGAATTATTAGCAATAGAAGGAGGTTCTCCTGTAAAATCATTAACTCCAGAAGAATTTGCAAGATTGAATGATGATGCTTTTATCAAAGTATTTAATTTAGATGAGGCTAACGCTGAATTACTTAGTATTGAAGCTGAGATTGCACGATTAAAATCCGATCCAAATTCCGATGTTATGGAAATTGCAAAACTCACAAACATATCTGCACAACTTGAATCGCAAATAAAGAGGTTTAATACATTAATGAAAACAAGGAAACAGACAAAAATTAGTAATACAAGAAAAGCAGCATTTGCAAGCTCTATGAAGAAAGGGTTTGACTTTGTAGGTAGACAGATAGGTAAATTACAACCTATAACACAAGCTAAAAGGACAACAAAAGCGGTTCTTGGTCCTATTGGAGAGGTAATAGATAAACTGTCTAGATTACAAAGGAGCCGAAAATCGGTTTTTGCTGAACAGACGAACAAAGACCTGTTTGCATTTTTAAGGTGGGATGACTCGGCAACAGTCGCGAGAAAAATCGATAATATTTGGGATCCTAGACAATTAAAATATTATCAAAAAATGATTTTATGGGGAGCGATAGTAGGTGGTTCTGTTACTGCGGGGGTTCTGTTATCTCAACCAGGAGAAGTTGATGATTGTGAAGATAATCCTAATCAAGAAAAATGTTGTGAACCATCTAAGAGATATTCTACTGGAAAGACATGGAATGGTAGCGAATGTATCCCATTCAAAGATCCATGTAATTTGAATGAAATAGATAAACTTAATCTTAATGATGATGATAGAAAACAAAAAATAGAAGCGTGTTGTGAACAGTCAAAATTAAGAGGAGATGTGTATAAGTATTGCTGTAAAGAAAATGAAGTTTATACATCAGATGATTCGCCGTCGGGTACAATTAAAAGTGAACATGATGGGCATGTTTGTATACTAAAGTGCAAGCAAAATCAAAAAGAGGTGGGTGGTAAGTGTGTATCAATAGACACAGATACTGTGAATTGTGATAGGATTAAATTCACAGAAAAAAACAAGTGTATAGCAAGTGATGGTGAGTGTAATACCCATCATTGGAATTGTGATGATGAAGGTAAATTATTGTTGGTTAATGAAGGAGAAGATAATAAAATTAATGTTAACAGATTAGATTGTTGTATTGATAATAATATATTTGTAAATTTACATCACGTAAACAATTTAAAAATTAGACGAGATGAAATAAAAAATATTATAGATGTTTCGAATAATTATTTAAGTAATATTAAAACAAATTACAATATTATTAATGTATTGAAAGTTAGTAGAACGTTACAACAAACGGAAGAAGATATAGAAATATATAGTAATCAATTATTCAGTAAGATAGATAATTACAATTTAATTAGAGTTTTTAATACACAAGTATTAAATGATATATTAAGTATAAATATGATTTCTGATAATGACCCTACTATACCGGTTATGCCAGAATTTGTAACAGAGTTAAAAGAATTAATGATTGATGTTACTGACGAAAATGATCGTATAGAAATAGATGAACCTACTACGAATGATGAACGAAATGATGTATTGATTAGTATAAATAATTTAATAGCTAAATATTTAGCTAGAAAAGATTTGTTAGAAGGTAAAGATACTTATACATCACTGGAAAATAATTTACGAAAAATAGTAGAATTAACTAAATTGTTACAAAGATTGAAACAATTAGAAAGTGATATAAAGGTATTAGCTGGTAGTGATGGTATTATCAGTTTATTAGAAGCAAAAAGAGACGATTTTATAAATCAAAAAGAACAATTAAAAAATGAGTATAATACTAAGATTTCAGATTTGAACGATCAATTATCTAAGATTCGTGATGAATGTCAAAACAGTAAACAGATATTAGAAAACAAAATTAGAAGTTCTCCTGCTGGTATTAAACAAGACAACGCTAAAAAAGAATTAGAAGATGAAGAAATTAGATGTCAAGGACTGGAAGACAGTGTAATAGCTTATATTTCAAGTTTAAGAACACAACTAGAAAATCTGAAACAAGATAATATAGATTTAGGAACTGAAATATATATTTATCAATTACAAAAACAAGCAACAGAAACCATAAATAATTTTCTAAATAATAATATGAGTATTGATGAGTTCAGACAAATAATCATAAATGATGAAATGCTTTTACAACAAAAAATACGTAATTTAGAGACAGATCCTAATAATATTCAATTAAGTAATGAAGTTGATCAAATTAGAAATAATGTAAATAGAATGAGAGCTATACTTGAACGTGAAGAAATTATAAATAATTTACAACAACGACTGTTAGATGCCGAAAGTCCATTAAGTGATAAAGAAAGACAAGCATTACAAGATAAATTTAATAGTGAAATACAAAGTAAACAAGCACAATTGGATAAATTGAAAGACACACAAAACAAACAGATCCAAAATAAACAAGCTGAAATAGATAATTTACAACAACAATTGAAAAATGCGAGAAGTCAATTAAGTGATGAAGAAAGACAAGCATTACAAGCTCAATTGAATAGTGCAATACAAAGTAAAAATGATGAAATAACCGATTTACAACAACGAC
>MDTD01159464.1_pt1 | contig 18683 bp, 15 predicted proteins | sample 811221 | NCBI WGS metagenome assembly MDTD01 (sample SAMN05326646, study PRJNA326480) | marine metagenome | isolation source: seawater | place: Pacific Ocean: South West | collected 2011 | reverse complement strand
TACATGGATTCGATTGGCCATAAGTGGCCCAGGCGGCAGATACCCGTGTCATCTTGGCTGCGTCTGTTCACCAGTAAGGTCCAGTTGACACTGCCTTAATCTCAGGTGTACTGTCATCCAGCTATCAGGTCTGTTCCTGATCGACGGAAACAGTAGAGGCGCTTGTCTCACCGAATTCAATTCGCTTCCTTGAAGAGGAGTTCCTTCAGATGATCAAGAAGATGATTGCGGCTGCATTGTTGGCCCTTGGCGTTGCCGGTCTGCCAGTTCTCTCTGGTTGCACCAGTGGCATGAGTACGCACAGTGGAAACGGCACACAGCCACCGATCACCAAGGCTGAAGTCCAGGCGGCTCAGCGAGCATGGGGCGACGGCATCGTCGACATCTCCCGTGTCTATGCAAAGGGTGGCGATTACAAGGCTCGGGCGCTTGATCACATCAAGACCATGTATGCCTACGGGGATACGATCGTGCTCTTCAAGCCGACTCTGGCTTCCGAGGATCAGTTCCGAGGTGACGTCGATTCTGCCCTCTCGTACTTCATCGGTCGGGAAGGGACGGAAGACACTGGTTTCGCAATCAAGGGGTGGACGAATGTCCGCTTCAAGAACGAGGGCATCTATTCAGGTAGCGATCTCGCCATGGCGATGGGGAACTACTTCTTCACCGGGCCAGACGGTTCGGAGACCAAGGTTGAATACTCCTTCGGATACGTTCGGGGGGCTGACGGCAAGCTCAAGATCATGCTGCAGCATTCATCCGTGCCATACGGATCCTGGAAGTAGGGCTGGACATACCCTGCTCGAGTGTCGGTATCTACCCAATGGCAAGATCCGATTCTCCTGACAGTCAGAAACTGCCTGAGGCTCCAGAGTCGGATTCGGCTCCTGGAGCCTCGGTCTTTTTCCGGGCCTTTTCGCTTCGCCTGCTGACGTGTGATTCCGGGTTTCCAGACACTGTTGACATCTGGTTGTCATTAAGGGATAATGATGATCCTTGGCCTTTCAAGGGGGGGTGTTTGCCTCCATGAATCGTGATCAGGTAGGGTCACGGAATTGTTGAGGGAGTTGTTCGTGCATCTGTCCGACGCCATCCAGTCCGATGTTCAATCCGCCAGATCGCAGTCCTATCGCGACTATCTGGGGATAGCCGCTTCCGTCGCATGCGCCATCCACTGCGCCGCCATGCCGTTCGTGATTGGCTTTCTTCCGCTTCTTGGGCTGAGCTTTCTGGCTGATCCATCCTTCCACAAGTGGATGGTCGGGGTGTGTCTGTTGTTCGCCTTGCTGGCATTCGTGCCTGGCTGGCGAAGACACCATCGACTTGGCCCTGGCATCGTGGGGGTTGTCGGGTTGTTCCTGATTTCATTGGCCGCCTTTGCCGGTCCGGAGGACTGTTGTCCCACCCCTTGTGAAGCATCCACGGGCTCGCCGAACATGTCTGCAGCCGTTCCGATCGTCATGCTTGAAGAAGAGAATTGCACGGCTTCATGCTGCCCGCCATCTGGTCAGCCGGCTGTTTCCGCAACGCTTGTTTCAGTGCCCGCATCGAATGCCAGTCCGGCCGAATGCGGAGCCTCCTGCTGCCCCGTAGATGGTCAGGAGTCCGCGTCCGGGATGCAAGTGGCTTCAGCTGTCCCGCCGGCCGAATCCGCTGATTGCGAGATGGCCTGCTGCCCAACGGAGCCCGTCATCGAGGAGCCCGCGACGGCAGGAATGGTTGACTGGATGTGGATTCTGATGACCCCTCTGGGTGGTCTGGTTCTGGTCGCTGCGCATCTCTACAACCACAAGTGGAGTTGCAGCTGTGCAGCCGGTTGCTGCGATGGCGTTTCAAAGTCCTGAATCCAAGGCTCTTCCAGTGGTCGCTTGCCGATGCGGCTCCGGCGCATTGAATTGTCACGGGCCTCTGTCATAATCCAGTGATGCCGTTGTCCGGACTTCGCTTCATCATTTCGGGTCTTCCCATGCTCTGGGCCATGATCGCGGTCGCCTGTTCGATGACGTCATGCGCAGGTCTCGATCATGAATCGTCTCATTCCATTTCCGATGCCGGTCTCAACGTCGAGGCCGAGCGTCCGATTGAATTCCCGGGACTTCGAAACGTCGTTTCATTCCACGAGGGATTTATCTCGGGTGCGGCACCTGAAGATGGAGTCGGATTCCAGTCGCTTGATGAGTTGGGCGTCAGGACCATCATCAGTGTCGATGGTGCGGTTCCGCTCGTCGATCAGGCCGAATCACGTGGCATGCGATACATACATCTTCCTGTCGGATACGGTGGATTCGATCGTTCGCGATCATTGGAACTGGCCTATGCAATCAGGGAATCCATCCTCGATGGCCCCGTCTATGTGCATTGTCACTACGGCAAGCACAGAAGCGCGGCAGTCGCAGGTGCCGTGACGGTGATGCTCGGTTGGCAGTCCGCGGACGAGGCCATCGTGAAGATGGAAGTTGCCGGTACCTCGCCTAGCTACAAGGGGCTCTATGCTTGTGTTGCTGATTCCGTGCCGCTTGAGAAGGGTGAACTTGATGATCGGGTGTTCGAATTCGACTCGGTCTGGGAGCCATCGAGCTTCACCAGCGGCATGACCGAAATGGCCAAGTGCCTCGATCGGCTCCGGCGGATCGAGCAGGCGGGCTGGCGTACGCCTGTGGACCATCCCGATCTGGTCCCCGTGGCCGAAGCCGGTCGCTTGACGGATCTGCATCGTGTTCTGGCTTCGGACGATCATCTGATGGAGAGGGCGGACGAATTCCACAGGCTCCTTCATGTCGGTCATGACGCTTCCGGGGACCTTGAAAGACAGCTGCTCGGACATGATCCGGACCACGGAATGCTCAGCAGGCAGTTGAATCTGATTGCCGCGTCATGCACGAGTTGCCACGATGTCTATCGAGTCGATCGTGGACTGGCTTCTGCCGAGTAGTCGTTCGGCCCTGTGCCCATTCCGTATTGATATTATTTTGTCGTGACGACTTCACCGGATTATCCATCGCTGGCCAGCCGTATCCTCGAGGAGCATTGGGGATTCACGGCCAGGCTGACTCGGCTTTCAGGCGAAAATCTCAATTTCCGCGTCGATGCCGACGGCTTGCCACCGCGTGTCTTCAAGCTGACAACCACTGAAGGGGCCGATGTCGAACTCGAAGAGGCCATCTTGGCTCATCTGGATGAGGCGGGGTTCGTCGTTCCGGCATCGATTCCATCGCCTAGAGGCGAAGTCGCTGTCGACGTGGAGATCGCCGGTCATCGGGCGGTTGCTCGGCTCCAGGCATTTGTGGACGGGGCACAGTGGCGTGATGCCGCCACGACGTCTGACCTGCTCTTCGAGATCGGAGCCTACCTGGCTCAACTGCATCAATCGCTGGCCAGCTTCGATCATCCGGGCGCCCATCGCACGCATCTTTGGGATCTGACTCAGGCCAATCGGCATACCCATGCCATCGAGCTGATCGACAGTCCGGATCGCCGTCGTTCCATAGAGGCCTGTTTTCATCTCTATCGAGCTCATGGATTGTCGGTTCTGCCCAGATGCCCTCAGGGGATGCTTCATGGGGATGCCAATGACGAGAACATTCTGATCGAGAATGGTCAGGTGGTGGGCATACTCGATGTCGGTGACTGTCAGATGGGCGCGTTGGTGCAGGACCTGGCGATCATGCTCTCCTACGCCTTGCAGCAGGAGGATGTGACGATCGAGTCCGTCTCGCCGTTGCTCTCCGGCTACCAGAGCATTCGATCGCTCGATGTGCGTGAATGCGAGGCGTTGATACCACTGACCATCGCCCGCATGGCGACGAGCATCTGTGTGGCGGAGACCAGACGGGTAGGGGCGCCCGATCATGAGACATGGTTCTCCCATCAGGAATCGACCTGGGCGACTCTGGAGACCATCATGGCCCATTCGCCAGCGACACTGATCGGCATGTTGATACACGATGCCGTCGATGTCGATGTGAAGAAGTTGGAATCGGACCGCCATCGACACATCGGTCCATCGCTTTCGCTCAGCTACGAAACGCCTCTTCACATCGTCAGAGGAAGAGGTCAGTATCTGCATGCGTCCGATGGACGTCCATATCTGGATCTTGTCAACAACGTCTGCCATGTCGGCCATTGCCATCCGCATGTTGTCGGGGCCATCGCGTCGCAGGCCGCGGTGCTCAATACGAACACCAGATATCTGCACGAGAACATCACGTCCTACGCGTCGAGGTTGTGCGCCACGCTTCCCGATGGACTGGAGGTCTGCTACTTCGTGAATTCGGGCTCGGAAGCCAACGAGCTGGCGCTTCGCCTGGCAAGGGCGGCCACCGCTGCTCGTGATGTCCTTGTGATCGATGGCGCCTACCACGGGCATTCCAGTAGTTGCATCGAGATGAGCCCGTACAAGTTCAAGGGGCCTGGTGGCCATGAGCCTTCGCCTTGGGTCCACGTCGTACCCATGCCCGATACCTATCGTGGTGAGATACGGGATGCCGGAGCTGGCTCCGGGTATGCGCTTGAGGTCGGCAGAGTCATCGGTGAAGCGTGTGCTGCGGGAGGTTCCATAGCTGGCTTCTTCGCGGAGACGATTCTGTCATGTGGTGGTCAGGTGCCGTTGCCCGAGGGTTATCTGGCAGCGGCCTTCGAGCACGTGCGACGGGCCGGTGGTGTCTGCATAGCGGATGAGGTCCAGGTCGGATTCGGTCGTGTCGGAGACGCGTTCTGGGGATTTGAACTTTCCAATGTCATTCCGGACATCGTCGTCATGGGCAAGCCCATCGGCAACGGGCACCCGATGGGGGCGGTCGTGACGACCCGAGCCATCGCGGATGCCTTCGACAATGGAATGGAATTCTTCTCGACGTTTGGCGGCAATCCCGTTTCATGCGCCTGTGGCATGGCGGTTCTCGATGTGATCGAGGACGAGGGACTGCAGTCGCGTGCCCGTGAACTCGGATCCCGCTTCATGTCTGGGCTCAAATCCCTGCAGCAACGTCATGCCTTGATCGGCGATGTTCGCGGAAAGGGTCTCTTCATCGGCATGGAACTCGTTCGCGATCGTGTCTCGCTGGAACCCGCTGCAGAAGAGGCGTCAAAGCTTGTCAACATGATGAAGGATCGCGGTGTTCTGCTGAGTACCGATGGGCCACTTCACAATGTGATCAAGATCAAGCCGCCCATGGTGCTGACGGCTGATGATGCGGATATGACGATTCGTCTTCTTGACGATGTCCTGTCGACGATTGGATGAGTTGTGGGGACAGGTGGTCCAGGAGGCCCCTAAAAGAGATGACCGGTCCACTGGGAACCGGTCACTCCTCTTCTCTCTCCTGAGGACTCCAATCTACCGGGCAATTCGGGGCGATTCCAGAAGAAAGTCCTTTTCCCATGGAATTCCCTCTCTCGCCCTAAGATTCTTTCAGGTAGTGATTTATCGAGGCCAAAGGGCATCGATCTTGGCCATGGTCATCGGTCCAGAATGGTCCTCGAGATTCCTGCGGGCCTTTTCCACCTCCTCTGGTGTGACAAGAGAGCCTTCGTTATCAAAGGAAGTTCGAATAAAGGACGCGATGGCCGCGAGATCCTGATCGGTCTGGAACGGAGCCGGGGGCATCGGTTGGTCATAGGTCACGCCGTGGATGGTCACAGGGCCTTCCATTCCCTTCAACAGGATCGCCAGTAGAGGCTCGGAAGGGCCGAGTACCAGAGGTGAATCGGCAAGCGGCGGATAGAACCCTCGGATGCCAAGTCCGGAACTCTGGTGACAGCCCACGCAGTTGGCATACAACGCGGCGCCTCGATTCAGTATCAGGCGTTCATCGGGCGACCAGTTCCGGGAATCGTGCACTGGTTTGTAGCCGGGTCGGCCAGGCCAGTCGGCATGGGTGTCGATCAGCCGCAGGAGTCCATCAGCCAGATCGCCGTCATCCTCAATCCGTTCATGCCAGTCGAAGGGCGAGGCGCTGAGTTCGATGCGGCCCGGATCGGCTGATTTCATTCGATGATTCGATACCACTTCGTTCGCTGTGATCATGGCCAGCCAGTTCTGGTCTTGGGGAATCGCGGCGATCCATTCAAGCAGAATCGTGTTCTGTTCAGGATCGGAATGGCGCAACGCCGTTCGGATGATGGATCTCGCGATGTGCGAGCGTTCTGGGGTCTCGTACTGCCAGGAATCCATCCATCCCAGTTCACGCAGAATGGCCAGTTCATGTCCTCGTGCGCCGGCAATGATCAGGCTCCTCATGATCCGATCCCGTGGATTCCGTTCCAGTACGGCTGCCAGTTCCGGAATGATCTCCTCTGCCGATGCCGATGCGATGGCTGCGGCGGCTCGACGGCGAACGTCCCGGCGATCGTCAGCGAGTTTCGTGAGGACGTTTCTCCTGATCTCCTGGGACGAGAGATGATTGCCTGAGACGTCGAGTCCTTGCAGGAGAAGTGGTGGCGAGCTTCGATCGAGGACGTCTTCCAGAACGCCAGTCCTGAGAACGCCTCTGCCCTCGAGTGTCCAGAGCGCGTGGGCTCGGGCGACTGGTTGACTGGATTCGAGACACATGGCCTCGAGTTTCCCTAGGGCGTCTTGCGGCAGATCATTTCGTTCGACCAGCGTCTGCTGAGCGAGCAGTCTGATTGTTCCATTGGGATGCGCCAACTGGTCGATCAGGCTCAGGGCATCCATTCCGCTCAGGTCCGGAATGGCTCTTGGTTGCCCTTGTGTCGGGACCAGTCTCCAGATACGGCCACGGTCGACCGGCGTGTCGAGTTGTCGCTCCATGATCTGCCGTCTAAGGAAGGTCGTCATGAAGATCCTGTGCTGGATGATTCCCCGGTACAGGTCCGTGATGTAGATCGCGCCGTCGGGGCCGGTCTGCAGTCCAACGGGGCGAAAACGCTCGTCATCGGAGGCGACGATGGCGCCAACTGTGGCTTTCGCCTGCCATGGCGGATCCTCATCCGGTTTCTCGAGCATGCGGCGGTGTTCGACCGTGTTGCCGGCAGGCTCGCAAATGAAGGCGTCTCCCTCGAATTCTGATCCGATGATCGTATCGAGGTAGATCATCGGACCACATGCAGCAGTGAAGGAGTTGAGTTTGAATTCTGCATCGAGCGTTTCGGGTCGATAGCCTCGATTGACACCGGGATTGATTCGACTCGAATGCACGGTCTCGTCGGCCGGGACACGCATGTATGTACCTGTGGCATCCCGCTGCGACGGATTCATGGCCAACACGTGACGATGGGCGACATCCGTCATGAGTGGATAGGAGTTGGGTGTGAAGAAGAGATTGTTCCATTCATCCGCAGCCACGCCCCATTGTCCGTGGGGCTGAATTGATCGTCTTTCGACCTTGCCGTCGACGAGTCGGTATTCCCAGGGGTGCTGCGAGCAATGAAACCAGTTGTCCATTCCAAACAGCAGGCCGTTGCCGGCGTGTTCAGGACTGTCGAGGCCGCCGAATGTGGAATCGATGACGGTCACCTGGTCGGCAACGTCGTCGCTGTCGGTGTCTCTGGCCAGCAGTAGATCGGGCGGGGCGATGATCAGGGCGCCATCGATGAGCGGCGCAACGGCTCGTGGTAGGACGAGCTGATCCATGAAGACGGTTCTGGTGTCCATGCGTCCGTCCTGATCGACATCTTCAAGAATCACGATTCGGCCGCTGGGTTCCAGTTCGGCCGAACCATTGAGATCGGTCATGTACCCGGGCATCTCGACCACCCAGAGACGGCCGTCAGGTCCGAAGCGAGACATCACGGGGGCCTGGACCAGTGGCTCTGCCGCCACCAGTTCAATCGCGATGCCATCGGGCACGGTGAACCGGATCAGGGCGTCCTCGGGTGACAGCGGCGGACTGTCCGGTATGGCCAGCGAAGTGGGGAGAGGCGGCTGCGTTTCTCCGGATCGATCGCCTTGCTGGGCGTGGACGCAAGGAGTCACCAGCAGGACGGGCATCATCAGGCATGTAGACATCGACCTGTTCATCTGGATGTCAACGATACACGCCAGCAGCCGCTTTACGGGAGGAGAGTCTGGCCATTTCCGGCCTCCTTCGCCGATAGAAGCTCCGTGAGAGATTCAGATCCAGTGCATGGCCGTTTCAGCCGACTGCGTCTTCCATCAGGCATAGCTTGTCTGGATGCAGGTTGGTTGTTCGTATTGCTGGGCATGATCGTCCTTTCGACTGGAATCCTGATACCGGCTGTTCAGGAGAATCGTCTGCTGGGACAACAGCTGGAAATAGCTCGAATCGCCGAGTCGCGTTCGCAGGCGTATCTGGCTCGATCCACCGCTTTGCTGGATCAGATGCATCGCGATGATGAAACAGTGGCTCGTATCTGGAATGCCGATTTGAATCGTACACCCCACGGCAGCGAGCCCGTTCTCCGGGACCTCGAGGCCCCATCGGATGTCCTTCAATGGCTGGATGCTTCCGCCAAGCAATCAATGGTGCTGGCTGAAGGCTCGCCCGATCTGGAATTCCAACCGTCTCTTCTGGAACGAATGGCCAGCGGTCCACGGAGGCTCTGGTTCCTCGGTGCCGGGGGCATGTGTCTGTGCGTGGGGCTTGTGATGGGTCCCAACGCTGCCCGTCGAGACTGACGTCATTTGAAATTTGTCGTTCCCTTGCCATTGAGCCCGCTCAGGAAGTCATGTCGTGCCAGCGGTGCGAGTCCAATGTGTGATCTAGATTCCATTCATGGAAGCATCGTCCGGCATCGACATGAATTGGTTGACGATTCTCGCCGCCGATGGAATCGGTCCGGCGATCGCACGTCGACTGCTCAATGGTTTCGACTGTCCTCGCAGGATTCTGGCGTCGGACCCTTCGGAGATCTCGGCTCGATGTGGCTTGCGGATGGAGGCAGCTGAGGCGATCTCGCGTGCACTTTCATCAAGTGATCCCAGATCCGATCAGTCCTCATTGCTACGAGTGGGGGGACGGTATCTTCTCTTTCAGCAGATGGGCTATCCAACCAGGCTCTGTAATATTCCCGATCCTCCCACGGTGCTCAGGGTACGAGGTGGCTCATTGGTGGACGGTGGATTGTGCATTGCCGTTGTTGGCACGAGAAGATGTTCGCCCTACGGGTTGAGACAGGCCGCGAGATTCTCCTCGGCATTGGCTGGAGCGGGCATTACGGTCGTATCAGGCGGCGCCAGAGGCATCGATGCTCAGGTTCATCGCTCCGCGATGAAGTCCGGAGGCAAGACGGTCGTCGTCATGGGTTCGGGGCTGGGGCATGTCTATCCACCCGAGCATGATGGACTGTTTGAGGAGGTGGTCGGTGCTGGTGGAGTGCTGGTCAGTGAACATGCTCATGGGCAGCCACCACGTCCAGGGCAGTTCCCTCGACGAAACAGGATCGTTTCGGGATTGAGCATTGGCGTGCTCGTCATCGAAGCACCTCGTCGAAGCGGCGCAATGATCACGGCACGGATGTCCGTGGAGGATCACGGTGGGGAGGCGTGGGCGGTTCCCGGTTCAGTCGAACGGCCGCACTCGAGCGGTTGCCACGAAGCGATATCGAACGGCTGGGCCGCATTGGTCGATTCCCCCGACACCTTGTTGCAGTGCTTGGAGGATCAGGGGTGGCTGAGGCAGGTCCGTTCTAGCGATAGGATCGCAGGACAGCCGTGACGACTCCCTGGATCTGGCAGTTGGGCACAATGATGGGCTCGAAGTCGTCATTGGCCGGCTGAAGCCTGATGTTTCCATCCGGTTCCCGGTAGATGGTCTTTAGGGTGGTTTCTCCATCAGGAAGAAGTGCCACCACACGTTCTCCGTCCCTGGCCGTGTTGCGACGTTCCACAAGTACGTAGTCGCCATCAAGGATCCCCTCATCCTTCATGGATTCGCCTTCGACTCGTAGTGCAAAGGTACCGGCATTGGATCCCAGCCGCGGTCCGACGAGATTCTCCACATCGAGCATGTCGTCCTGGGCGCACTTCTCGATGGGCATGCCCGCGGCAATTCGTCCCACCAACGGGAATTGCAGCGGCGCAGCCTCATCGGGAAGCGGAGCGTCTTCAACGATTGACAAAGAGCGTGCCTTGTGCGCCTCTCGCTCGAGCACGCCTTTCCGTATCAGTGCCTGTACGTGTTCGAATGCGGTGACCTTGCTGACGCCGGTTGCTTCCGCGAGCTCCTGCATCGTCGGCGAATAGCCGTTGGTAAGCCGGCTTTCTCTGATCAACTGAACGATTCGAAGTTGTTTGGGTGTCAGATTCATTGTTGTCCTCATCGTATTCCGAGCAATTTCCTGTCGTCGATGCATCTGCAACAGCAGGTACCGGTCGTTCAATTCCAAACAGTCGATCAAGCCAGGTCCTGGGGCCTCGCAGAATCGCAGTGGACATCGGCCTGACGTTTCTTCCCGCCATCAGATCGTGTCCCGCCTGCGCAATCAGCTTTGGCAATCCATCTCCCGCAGCGTTCTCCTGAATGACCAGGTCTGTCCGGAAATCTCCGCCTGGTCCGAGTTGTACAAGTGGCTGTCCCATTTACCTAACACTCCCTCTTGGTCTTCCCGTTTCGGGCTTCCTGTTGATTCGTCCTGCAATCGCTGGCCTGCTTCTGGAGGTGCGGGTGTCGGCGGGTCCGCCTCTTCCCTGACATCGGACCCGCCTGACCCATCCTGGCCTTCTCAGCGATTTCCGGCCTTCCACAACATCTTGTGGTCCGGACTTGCTGGACTACCTCAAGCGGAGTACTCCTCGACAAGAACCAGTCGATTACTTGAACTTCCTATCGACCAGAGTGTTCGGTATCCGTTAGCATAACACCAACCTTACAGAAATTCCACCTCCCTCTGTCCTGAAAGCGGTGATTCTCGGCCCCTCAGGCTCTTTTTGGTCACCACGTTGGCAAACCTGCCTTCTTCGCTACGCTTTTGAAATGAAATCATCTTCCGTTCAATCTCCGGTCAGCGACGCACCGCCCATTCCTCTGGAGGGGTCAGGCATCGAGTTCTGGTCTCTGAACCCCGAGACCACCTTCCTGAATCATGGAAGCTTCGGTGCCAGACCGCGGGATGTCTCGGCGGCCCAGCTCGCCATCAAGGAGCAGCTTGATGCCGATCCGTTCGATGTGCTCGTGTATCGCGGCCAGTCGCTTCTGGATCAGGCTCGTTCTCGTGTCGCCGATCTGGTCGGTTGTGATATCGATGACCTCGTTTCGGTCATCAACGCCTCGGAAGCCGTGAACTCCGTACTACGATCGATCAGCCCTCGTTCCGATCAGAACATCGTCGCGACCTGTCATGGCTACAACGCGGTCAATCAGACCGTTCGACACGTGTGCGATCGTTCCGGTGCCGATATGCGGACGGTGGTGATCGAGCCTCCCATGCCCGATGAAGCCGGAATCGTCGATTCCATCATGAGTCACGTGGATCGAGACACCTGTCTGGTCATGGTCGATCATGTCTCTTCGCCGACTGCCATGCTGTTTCCAGTGAAGGAAGTCATCGATCGATGTCATGAGCTCGATGTCCCGGTCATGGTCGATGGTGCCCATGTTCCCGGCATGATGCCGTTGAATGTCGCCGAGCTCGGCGCCGACTACTACACGGGCAATCTGCACAAATGGGTGTCCGCTCCTCTTGGGGCGGCCTTTCTGCATGTCCATCCGTCTCACCAGTCATCGATCCACCCGATCGTGATCAGCCACGATCTGGGTGAGGGCTATCAGCAGGAATTCGCATGGACGGGTACTCGGGACCCATCCGCATTCTTCGCCGTTCCCTCCGCCATCGACTGGTTCGAATCTCGCTTTGGATGGGATGCCGTGCAGGCCCACAATCGCGATCTGGTGTCCTGGGCGACGGGCAGGCTCTGCGAGGAATGGTCGGTCGAGCCGTTGGATGTACCTGAATCCAGTCGTGCCACCTCGATGCGGACCATCGCACTGCCGGACACTGTCAAGGGCCATTTTGATGACATCGAGGACTGGCGAATCTGGTTGAGGGAACATCATCGCATCGACGCGGCTGTTCACGACTGGGCGAATCGATGGTGGGTTCGACTCTCCGCTCATGTCTACAACCGACCGGAGGACTACGAGCATCTCATCCGAAACGGTCTGGCGTTCTGACCGGCGCCGCTACTGCGCGACGACGACGGAGTCCTGCCCGGGGATTCGTCCACGCGCGGCCTTCGCCGCGGATCGGGAGGAGAAGGATCCGATCTGCACCAGGTAGAGCGTCTGGCCCCTTCGATCCGTTCGAGTTCGAATGGTGGCATCGCCGAGTCCCGAATTCCTGCCATCCATGTTGGCCTTGAGCTGCTCCGCGCTGGACTTGTTCTTGTATGCGCCGACCTGAAGGGTGAACCGATCTCGAAGCGAGGCCAGTTCCGGTGTTGTTCGGGATGGCGCGGCAGGCATTCTGTCGAGCCACTGATTGACGGCGGTGGAATCATCCAGTTCACGGGCTGCCGCCACGGCGATTTCAGCGGCCCGCCGTTTGTGCACCGAAGGAAGTTGGGGCCAAGCCCGGTCGAGACTGGCCAGGCATATCGACGGCTTGCCATCGGCCAGTTCGATCTGCGCCAGCATCACCCTCGCCTGGGCGGACAGTTCGGGGTCCGGCCCGGATGCGACGAATCGGAACTGCTTGCGTGCATCATTCAATCGACCTTGTCGATAGTCGCAGAGGCCGATGATCCAGGCGGCCTGATCCGCCTCGGCGTTGGATTTCGACAGGAGTGGCTTGGCGGCCATGCGGGCCTGATCGAATCTTCCCGATTCATACCGGGCCGAGGCAAGTGAGATCGCCGAGCTGTTGCCCTGCGAGGCGTTACAGCCGGTGAGTGCGAGCATGGTCAGCAGGGCGGGGAGTATGCGTGGCATGTGGGTTCTCCATCCGTGGATGCTCACAAGAGTACACTGCAATCCGTTCCATCGGTGATCGTGGCCCTGTCTCCCAAGGTGTTTTCATGCAGTTACTGGCTCCCATACTTCGGAATTGGAGAAACAAGCCTCTTCGAGTCGTCTGCGAGGACGATCAGAGACAGTGGCGGGGTGGCATGATGTGGGTGGCCGCGCGCCATCTGGCGAAGTTGATTGCCCAGACGACCGATTCGCCCAATGTCGGGATCTTTCTGCCCACGTCCGGCGCCTTTCCGATCGCCATGGCCGCCAGTTGGCTCTGTGGAAGGACGATCGTTCCGCTCAACTACCTGCTGGCTCGTGATGAACTCGACTACATCATCGATCATTCCGAGATCGACACGGTCGTCACGGCCAGTGCCATGCTTGACCGATTTGGCGACATGCCATCGGGGATCACATCGTTGAGAATGGACAAGATGAATGCCAGTGGCCTGCCTCCCATGAAACGGGCCATCAAGCAGCCCGGTTCTCACACTTCGGTGATTCTCTACACCTCGGGTACATCGGGACGTCCCAAGGGCGTCATGCTCAGTGGTGACAATCTTGTCACGAATGTGGATCAATGTCGTCGATGGGCCGAATTCACGAGTCGCGACTGTTTCCTGGGCGTACTGCCACAGTTTCACAGCTTCGGACTCTGTGTCTGCACGATTCTTCCATTCAGCCTCGGATGCAAGGCCCTGTACACGGCCCAGTTCAAGGTGGTTCGTGTCTTCGATCTTCTTCGTCGATGCCAGCCCACCGCCTTCATGGCGATCCCATCCATGTACAACGCGTTGGTCCAGTCGAAGTCGGCCAGACCGACCGATTTCGATTCGCTTCGCTACATCGTCTCGGGTGGGGAGCCGCTGCCTGACGCCGTCTACGAAGGATTCGCGGAACGTTTCGGCAAGCGGATCTGCGAGGGCTTTGGAATGACGGAGACATCGCCGGTCACCAACTGGACACTTCCCTCGGAGGAGCGCCGCGGCACCGTTGGGCGGAGCCTTGATGGCATCGAGCAGATCATCGTCGGGGACGATGGTGGGCGAATGCCTCCGGGCGAGGATGGCGAGCTCTGGATTCGCGGCGGCAATGTGATGCAGGGCTACTACAAGATGCCCGAGGAGACCGCGGCGGCGATCAATGAGGAGGGGTATCTCAGGACGGGGGACATGGCTCGCATTGACAAGGATGGCTACCTGTCCATCACCGGTCGAATCAAGGAGATGCTGATCATCGGTGGCGAGAACGTCTTCCCTCGGGAAATCGAGGAGGTGCTTGTTCGGCATCCTTCGGTGTCCGAAGCGGCGGTCATCGGTGTCACCGATCCATCGCGTGGCGAGGTGCCTCTGGCCTTCATCGAAACGGTCGAGGATGCCGAGTTCGATCCCGCGGCCCTGAGAAGCTGGTGCCGTGAATCGCTTGCCGGCTACAAGGTTCCTCGTGAGATTCGTCGTCTCGAGGCATTGCCGAGGAATCCCACGGGCAAGGTTCTCAGAAGGGCGCTCAGCGCCGATACGGAAGGTGTCTCGTGAGTGATTCCATTCTGTTGCGACTGGCACATAGCCCTGATCCGGATGACGCCTTCATGTGGTGGCCTCTCGTCGGGATTGATGGCAGCGGTCCTCAGGTCGATACCGGACGATGGCGATTCGAGCTGGTGGCCGAGGACATCGAACGACTGAATCAGGAGGCGGAACAGGCCCGGTACGAGATCACGGCCATCAGCTGCGCGCACTACCCGGCCGTTCAGTCGCAATACGCCTTGACCGCCTGCGGTGCATCCCTCGGCGACGGGTATGGGCCTCGGATCGTGTCGAGAAATCCGATCTCGCTCGAGGACTACATTGCGTCGCCTCCAGTGACGGCGGTGCCCGGTGCACGAACGTCCGCCTTGGCGACGGCTCGAATGCTGCTGGATGGCCAGCCGCTTCCAAACGAAGTCGTTCCGTTCGATCAGATCATCGATGAAGTCGTCGCCGGTCGCTTCGATGCCGGGCTGGTGATTCATGAAGGTCAGTTGACCTTCGCCGACGCCGGTCTTCATCTGGTCGTGGATCTGGGGGCCTGGTGGAAGGGGAAGACCGGGCTCCAGCTTCCACTTGGGGGCAATGCGATACGTAGGGATGTCGAAACGCTTGGTGGCCCAGGGTCGTTGGAGGAGGTTTCGGCGATCCTTCGGTCATCCGTCGAATGGGCGATGGCACACAAGGACCAGGCCGTCGAATGGGCCTTGAACTGGGGTCGTGGGATCGATCGATCGATGGCCGAGAAGTTCGTCGACATGTACGTGAACAAATGGACGATCGACGTCGGTGATCAGGGGCAGGCGGCGCTCAACACCTTCTTCAGCGAGACCTCGCGACTGGGCATTCTCGATCCCGTCGGTGGACTGGACGTCATCGGGCTGGAGGCCTGACAGGCTCGGGTCGGCAGATCGTCCATCATTGGTTAGAGTGGTCGTACGAATTCCGGGAAACCTGCTTGAGGTCAGCATCCAATGAATGAAATGCCAGCTGAAACCGCCTTGGGGTATCGCGTCCCCAGTATTCGCCAGTTCAGTGTCTTTCTGGAGAACAGAGTCGGGCGTCTGATGGAGGTGCTTCGCGCCTTCGATGATGCCGCGGATGTTCAGCTGCATGCGATCGCCGTCATGGAGGCATCGGACTATGCGGTCGTCAGGACCATTCCGGACAATGCCGATGCGGCACGCCTGCTGCTTCGCAATTCCGGCCTCGCCTTCTCCGAGACGGACATTCTTGTCGTTGAGACGACCGAGGATCAGCCGCTTTCACAGCTTTGCCAGTATCTGCTCAGTGCCGAGATCAACATCCTTTTCCTCTATCCGATCATGAACGACAGTCCCATGTCGGAAGGATCGAGGGTGGCGATGTGTGTGGATGAAAACGAATTCGCAGGCCAGATACTTCTGCGAAAGGGATTCCGGCTCTTCGGGGCGGAGGATCTTCGCTAGGGTCGCGTGTCATCCTGCCCTGAGTTCGAATCGTCATTCAGTCCCTTCATGACTTCGCTCATCTTTCGGCGTTTGCCATCCCTGTCGATCACGATGGGGTCGACGGCGACGGCGGGGGCTCGGATGATCTCGATGGATTCGAGGACGTCTCCCTGTCGCATGTTCCGAACCGTTTCAAGTCCGCTAGTGACACGTCCGAATACGTTTCGCTTGTCGTTGAGATGCGGTGCCGGGAAATGGTAGAGCGACCATTGCGAGTTGATCTTGCTGAGATCCGAGGGGTGCTCCACCTGCATGGAGACGGTTCCGCTGAAGAAATGTCTGGACTTCTCGATGCCTATCTCGGATGGGAGGGTGAAGGAGGTGGACTGGGCCGGCGCGTCGATCATTGATCTGAACCCGGTGTGGATGTCGCCGAAGGCCAGACCTTCGTAGTCGCCTCTTCTGGTTGTTGCGAGGAAGGCGGCCACGGTGTTCGGGGCCTCGTCTGCAAAGAGCTCCAGTTCGACCGGCTTGCCGTTGATCGTGAGCCTCACCAGTGGATTCATCGTGCTGTTGGACTGAAGGGCCTGGAGCTCCCGTTCTCTTTGCCATGTCTCGAGCGCCTGCTCCCGAAGTGGAAGCATGAACTTGAGTCTTCGAGCCAGCCCGGGCTTGCCTTCGATGGCATCCAGATCGATGGCGGACATGATGTCGTAGGCCTTCTGGAAATGATGATCCGCATACAGGCAGTCGGAATGCAAGTAGGCGATTTCAGGTCGATTCAGGATTTCGTCAGGCAGGGTCGTGAGCACTGCGGCTGCATCGGCGAATCGATTGGTGCCTCTGAGCCCTCGCGCGACGATCACTCGTACATCAGGATGGTCGGGGGACCACTCCATGGTCGCCTCTCCGAACTCGACGGCTTTCCACGGATCGTTCTTCTGCATGGCCGTGAGGAAGGCGATCGGGGCCTCTGGGCTTGCAGGGTCGATCATCAGCTTCTTGAAACGTGGCTGGATGAGTTCGGGATCATGAACCTGGGCCGTCAGGATCCACGCATTCCAGTACATCAGCGAAGTGGGGTTTTTCTGCAGAAGCTCACCGAGCACCTCGAGACTTCGATCAAGCCGTTCCTGATTTGTGTAATAGGCAGCCCATTGGAGGCCAGCCTGGACGTTCTGGGGGTTGAGTTCGGTGACGGCACGGGCAGAGGTATCGAGGCATTCCTCGTTCCCGAGTTCGCCGCAGAGATTGGCGCACATGAGCCAGGCCTTTTCATCACCGGGGTTGGCGGCCAGATAGCGTCTGGTGCCTTGAAGCAGCTCCTGCATGGCCGTCGTCTTGGACTCGCCGACGAGTTGTCCTTGCTGTATTCGCTTGAGGACCGCGTTGGCGGTCTCTTCAAGCTGTGCCCAGGACTGCCCGGTCGTCTCCACGGGGGCCTGCGGCATGGCGGCCAGAAGTAGGACCAGGGTGAGGATCAGGCATCGGCTGGAAATGCGCAGCATGTCTTCTCCGTTTCCCAGAGTCGTACCTTGTTCAACTCGACCCCACAGGCCTTGAGCGGTTCGCTCAGTCTCTTGTGGCAACTAAGCGTGATGTTCTCGACGGTCGGATTGCTGTGTGAGAAATCCTCAACGTCCTTGTTGAGATAGGTGTGGTCGTAGTCTTCGATGATCGTCTCGTTGACTATCCGGTCGAGATCCAGAACCGTGAATCCATGCCCCGGTTCGGCGTTCTTGAGCGGGACCTTGACTTCCACTTCGAGTCGATAGTTGTGGCCGTGTCCGTTCGGGTTGCAGCATTTCCCGAAGACGTCTCGGTTCTTCTGCTCATCGAAGTCGGGGTTGTGAAGCCTGTGGGAGGCGGCGAACTGATACTGCTGGGAAAGCAGGTACGCGTTTGGGTCGTCCGTCTTCATGCTCATACGATAGGTCGGTGTCAGGTCCCAATCCACCCGGTCGACACCAGCGTTCAGTCTGGCCTGCAATCCGGGCAGACAGGCCTCGAGAAGCTGGGCCGGATGGTCGCATCCCGTCTTGAGGGCCTCGGCGATTCGAGGGGCCATCACGGCGTGGACGGCTTGATCCATGTCGTAGATGCTCTCAACGAATCCGGTCGTATCGTCCACTGGTCCGTTGCAATGCAGTGTGATCTCGTAGAACGCGCCGAGCCCACTGCTGGACGTGTAGGACGCGAAGGAGTTCTCGCCCTTTGGTGGAACGGGCGATCCGGGAGCCAGATAGAGTCTGGTGGTTCTGGTCAGAGAGAGGGCTGGGGATGGTGTCATGACATGGACACAATAGCCGCGAGGCTATACTCACGCCGAATCGAACATGAAACTTTCCACCATTGAATCTGTCTGTGCGGCCGGTGTCCTGAAGCTGGCGATGGGTATGTTCGCGCTTGGGCTGGGCGGCTGTCGATCGGATGCCCCGGGATCGGTGGATCCTTCCAATCCCGGCCCATCATCTTCCGTTGCATCGAAGTGGATTGAGCTTCAGCCCGGATTGACGATCTGCCCCGAGGATCGTGCAGTCGAAATCGAGGCGGAGATCTGTCTTGATTCGGGTTGGCTCGAGCAGGTGATGTGCGGGCCAGGCACTCGTGAGCACGAGTCGATCATGGTGACTGCTGTGTCGCCATCGGCGGTGCATGCGGCGTTGCTGGCGGTCGGCATGCAGTCGGGCAGCCCAGGCCTGTGGACCCAGTCGGATGGCGAGATCATCGAGACGCCGCCGACCGGTTCGGTCGTCGATGTTCTGGTGGCGGTGGACGGTTCGGATGAGTGGTCATCAGTGAACTCGTGGATCGAGGGCGATTCAGGGCGACCACTTGAAGGCGAGTGGGTCTTCGGG
>MDTD01168041.1_pt1 | contig 18688 bp, 22 predicted proteins | sample 811221 | NCBI WGS metagenome assembly MDTD01 (sample SAMN05326646, study PRJNA326480) | marine metagenome | isolation source: seawater | place: Pacific Ocean: South West | collected 2011 | reverse complement strand
TATAGGAGCACCCGTTATGTTGAGATCGTTACAATTGGAATCTGAGAAATGCACTGGCTGTTTGCAGTGTGAGATGGCCTGCTCGTATGAAAACGAAGGGGTCTTCAATCCATCAAAGTCTAGAATTAAGGTATTTACTTTCCATGAAGAAGGGCGTTTTGCTCCGTATACCTGCAGCCAATGTGCCGAGGCATGGTGTTTGCACGCGTGTCCGGTAGATGCCATTACGATAAATCCTGGTACAGGTGCAAAGGACGTATCTGAGGACGTTTGTGTTGGATGTAAAGTTTGTACGATTGCCTGCCCATTTGGCACAGTAAATTATAATGCTGACTCTGGAAAGGTTATCAAATGCGATCTCTGTGGTGGAGATCCCGCTTGCGTGGAGGCTTGCCCGACAGAAGCTATTACCTATGTAGATGCTTCGAATGCTGGCATGGACCGAATGCGTGCGCATGCGGCGCAAACCATAAAATCGTAAGTTTGGGATAATACAAGATGATCAGGAGGTCTTAACCATGGCGTGGCAAAAAAGAGTTCTACGTGTTGACTTGACAAAGGGTACGTGTAACGAGGAGCCCTTAAATATGGAGTGGGCGATGCAATACCTAGGTCAAAGAGGTCTTGCAAGCAGATATCTGGCCGAAGAAATTGATCCGAAAGTGGATGCGCTTTCGCCAGAAAACAAATTAATTATGGTGACAGGTCCTCTTACCGGCACTACCGCGTCGACGGGCGGACGGTATTCGGTAGTGACTAAAAGTCCTCTCACCGGGGCCATAGCGTGCTCTAATTCAGGAGGATTCATAGGTGCTGAAATGAAAAATGCCGGTTGGGATATGTTCATATTTGAGGGTAAATCCGAGAAACCTGTTTATCTGCATGTTGAAAACCTGAAAGCCCAATTGCTAAGTGCTGACGAGCTATGGGGTAAGTCTGTATGGGAGACGGATGAAATATTACACAATGTTCACCAAGACCCGTTGGCCAAAATAGCATGTGTTGGGCGTTCTGCGGAACAGGGGTGTTTGTATTCAGGCGTGATTAATGACCTGCACAGGGCTGCGGGACGTTCTGGGGTAGGTACTGTAATGGCTTCGAAGCAGCTGAAAGCCGTCGTAGTTAGAGGTAATTTAGGGGTGGGTAACATAGATAATCCAAAAGCTTTTTTGTCCGCTACAGCCGAGGCTAAAAAAGTGCTGGCAGAAAATGCCGTTACTGCCGAGGGACTGCCCCAAATGGGCACACAAGTTTTGATGAATGTGATTAATGAAGTAGGCGCAATGCCCACACGTAATTTCAAAGAAGTTCAATTTGAGGGGGCACATAAAATATCAGCGGAAGCTATGCACGAACCAAGGGAAAGTGACGGAAAACCAAACTTAGTTACAAATGCTGCATGTTTCGGCTGCACTATTGCATGTGGTCGTATTTCAACAGTAGATCCAAAACACTATACAATTGAGAATAAGCCAGAATACATGGGAGCATCCGGCGGGCTAGAGTACGAATCAGCATGGTCACTCGGGTCTGACACTGGCGTAGATGACCTAGATGCCCTCACTTATGCTAATTTCATATGTAACGAGGACGGGTTTGACCCCATTTCTTTTGGGGCTACTGTTGCCGCCGCGATGGAATTATTTGAAACAGGAGCGATAACACTGAAAGATACTGGTGGAATCGAAATGCGTTTTGGATCGGCTGAGGCGTTGACAAAGGCAGCCGAGTTAACAGCTACCGGAGAGGGCTTCGGTCGCGACCTTGGCTTGGGCTCAAAGAGGCTTTGTGAAAAGTATGGAAAACCAGAGCTGTCTATGACAGTCAAAGGTCAGGAGTTTCCAGCTTATGACCCTCGAGGAGTCCAAGGAATGGGCTTAGCTTATGCTACTTCGAACAGGGGGGCTTGTCACTTGAGGGGGTATACTGTTTCTTCGGAGATAATGGGTGTTCCGGTGAAAACGGATCCGCTGAGCACGGAAGGAAAGCCCGAGTTAGTTAAAGGGTTTCAAGATGCTACTGCAGCTGTAGATTCGACTGGGTTGTGTACCTTTACTACTTTTGCTTGGACCCTTGAAGATATAGCTCCTCAAGTGGATGCAGCCTGTGAAGGTAATTGGACGCCTGAATCGCTTCTCGAGGCAGGTGAAAGAATCTGGAATCTAGAGAGGAAGTTCAATTTAGATGCTGGTTTGACCAAAGAGGATGATACACTGCCGAAACGATTGTTGAAGGATGCAGCTAAGACAGGTCCAGCAAAGGGTGCAGTTAATAGGCTGGATGAAATGTTGCCCGCCTATTATGAGGCGAGAGGCTGGACTGAGGAAGGTGAACCAAAGCCGGATACTCTAAAAAGACTGAACGTTTAGCAGAGGTAAGAACTTATGCATCACGTGATTGTTGGCTCGGGACCTGCTGGGGTGGTGGCAGCTGAAACCCTAAAAACGCATCAAAAAGATGCACGGGTGACCATCTTAAATAATGAAGACGCGCCCCCTTATTCAAGAATGGCTATCCCCTATTATCTTATCGATCAGATTGAAGAGAACGGGACTCACCTCCGAAAAAATAAAGATCATTTTTCTTCCATTGGAATTGATTTAATAAATGGTGAGTTGAGTACCATAGATCTCGCCAGCAAGACACTACTCCTAAATGACTCAACTAATAAAAGTTTACAATACGATAAACTGCTATTAGCTACTGGATCTTCCCCCAATATCCCAAAGATTCAAGGTATAGAGACCGAGGGCGTAAGCTCTTGTTGGACTTTGGCTGATGCGCGCTATCTGCTGAATAAAATAAGAAAGGGTGATGATGTCGTGCTGATGGGGGCAGGGTTTATTGGTTGCATAATACTTGAGGCGCTCGTAAAGAGTGGTGCTAATCTAACTGTAGTTGAAATGGAAGATCGGATGGTGCCAAGAATGATGAATGATGACGCCGGAGCGATGATTAAAGATTGGTGTCTAAGCAAGGGAGTGGTCATTCATACCGGGACTAGGGTTGAAGAAATTGAGAAACTAAACAATGGTAAGCTTGTTCTGAAGCTCAGTGATGGTAAAATGCTGGAGGCTAATTTAGCTGTTTCAGCGACCGGAGTTTCTCCAAATACGGGCTTTCTAAAAAAAGAGCAATTAAAGGTTGGCCAAGGTATCCTCGTGAATAGGTCTATGCAAACAAGCGACCCTGATGTGTTTGCTGCAGGTGATGTGGCGGAGGGGTTAGACTTTTCCACTGGGGAGTATTCCATTCAGGCGATCCAGCCTACAGCGGTAGATCATGCCAGGGTGGCTGCTAAGAATATGATTCAATTGGGATCAGTCGAACATCAAGGTTCAATTAATATGAATGTTTTGGACACTCTAGGGCTAATTTCTTGTTCATTCGGAGCCTGGGCAGGAATGAAGGACGGAGAACAGGTAAGTTTGATAAATAAAGACAGATTCAAATACTTTAACCTGCAATTCGAGGACGATCTTTTAGTAGGGGCGACGAGCATTGGAATGACGCAACATGTGGGCGTTTTACGTGGTTTAATCCAGAGCAGAATTCGGTTGGGTGATTGGAAAGACCGTCTACTTAAGGATCCAACTAGATTAATGGAAGCGTACCTATCGTCTACTCAAGCCTTGGGTTTTAACTCAAAGGTTTTTGCTTGATAATTTACTAAAAAGCGAATTTTAAGAGCGCCAGTACGTATTTAATTTTGAAATAACTTGAAAATAAAATTCAAATTATTTGCCTCTCTGAGTAAGTATTTGCCTGAAGGTTCGGTGGGAAATTCTACTTACATAGAAATCTTGGCAAACACTTCGATCCACGATGTGTTAGTTCGTTACGAAATCCCTAAGGATACTGTTCATCTAGTTTTACTGAATGGAATTTACATCGAGCCTGAAGAACGGGAAACGCCGATTTTCTCCGAAGGGGACGTGCTGGCTCTATGGCCACCAGTGGCCGGGGGGTAAGGCTGTGCGCATCGAAGGACAATTTTCTGATTTAATTGAGAGGAAGGATTTAGGAATAACCCATAAGGATTTTCAGAGAGTTTTCCCGAGAGTATGCGGTGTTTGGGGAGAAGTTGGATCTCTAACAACAGCGAACGATCAATTTAAATGCGATTTTGAAACGAAAATCGGATTACGTGTTCTAAATAAAAGTGCTGATAAAGAAATTGTTGTAAAAGTATCCGAAGAACGTCAGCGGAAGATAGGGAGGCTGAAGTTTCCTTATTTAGAGGTGTTATTTTGGTTTAAGGGTTTCGAGAAGCATGAAATTACAAATTTCATGCGGCGGTTCGATACGGCTTTTCAAAAGGGCGGGGGTTAGTGTATCTTCTAGGGAGTAAAGATAATATCCGTGTAGAGACACCATGAGACAAGTTCTCTATTAATTCAATCATCTGGCCAGATACTACAGAAGGGTTCATGAGGCAGCAAAAAATATCAAAAAATTGGCTTCTTGTTTGTCTGGCTGTTTTGCTGGGTTTAAAAGGCAGCTTATTTGCGAATGAGATTGATTACTCGCTCTCTGTAAAACATGGTGAGTCGAGCGTTTTCAGAATGCCTTTTGAAGTCAACCACACTAATATGCTAGCTACCAGTTTGAGTTACGGTGGCACGGGTAATCAGTCAATTCCTGCTGAAGGTGAGTACAGTGCGTTAAAAATCAATTTCCAGTTTGCTAGTGAGATAACTGATTATTCTCCTTATCATCAGTACAGGGTTGACCTCGACACGCTTGGGAAGGGAGTTTTTCAGGAGGAAACGCCCGAGGTATTAAGGTTTTTATCGGAGGGTAAGAGTTTCTTCGCGAACCGCAAGATCTACTTGAATTATTTTACTAGTGTGGAGAAGGTAAGAACCAAGTTTTGGGCCGACGGTTCTTATGGTGAGGAGATGGATTTTTGTGGTCCGGTAGATTGTAAAAGTCATGCGTCACTGGAATGGACGGCTGGAGCTACGTTTAATCTGGCAGGCTTAAGTTTAACTGGTTACTACAGTGACAGAGACAACACAACCTTCAGCTCGTTCAGCAAAGGGTCAGGACTTCTACGGAGCGATATTCTCAGGACCTACTATCGGAGAGAGGGTTACAGAGTTACAGGGAGCTATGATCTTAATACTGCGACCCGTTTAGGCTTTTCATATGGTAGTGGTGAGTTGTTTGATTCTGTCGATTCTGCTGGAGAAATGATGAGAAATAATTTTGAGCGTTCGTTATGGGCAGTGGGCGTTTATCACGATGTCACATCCTGGCTAAAAATAGTTGCTGAATATAATCGTACTAAAGTGGACCTAGAAAAAAATTCAGGAGATGAAACCGACTCTATAAGTGTTGGAGGTGTTCTCTCATGGTAGCTAAGCTAACGGAGAAATGAGGAAATTATATAGCCCTATAGAACCAATTGAAGTAGATCTTCTGGATATGCCAGGTGGTCATCAAATCTATGTTGAATCGTGCGGTAAGAGGGATGGTATACCCGTTATTTTTCTTCACGGTGGACCGGGCGGAGGTTGTAAATCCGACCATCGCAGGTTCTTTGATCCGGATATCTACCAAATAATTTTGTTTGACCAAAGAGGTTCGGGACGTTCGATGCCATTGGGGGGAACTGAAAATAACTCTACCGATTTGCTTTTATTGGATATGGAGGCCATTAGGGAGCATTTTAGGATTGAATCATGGCTAATATTTGCGGGTTCTTGGGGTAGCGCTCTAGGATTGCTGTACGCTGAATCCTTTCCTGCAAGAGTACTTGGCTTAATCTTGCGAGCTTCATTTCTTGCTAGACAATGTGATTTAGACTGGTTTGCTGGGGCCGACGGTGTGTCGAAAATTCTGCCTCGGGAATGGCGAGATTTCGGAAATGCGATAAATTTTAAGAGTGCCTCGAGCCAGGAGATTGTCTCTCATCTCAATGATATGCTGAACTCTTCAGACGAGAAGATTATTATGGAAGCAGCTTTAGCTTGGGAAAGATGGTCTGGCGCAGTAGTATCGTACTCTTTTGATAATAGTTTCGATTCGTTGAGTGGAACCACTGAATCGACCATTGTTAAAGCAAAAATTGAACTCCATTACGCCGTAAACAATTATTTTTTGGAACCTGATCAATTACTAAGGGATCTCGCAAAAGTTCCTGGGGTGCCGGTGAAATTAATTCATGGAGGCAGAGATATGACCTGTCTGCCGGATTCTTCCTGGTTGCTTCATAGTTTGATTCCAAATTCGAAGTTGGAAATCATACGAACGGCTGGGCACCTCTCTGGCGAGGAAAAAATGATTGATGCCCTAGTCCGTGCGACCACTGAAATCGCAAAAGAGCTATGAAAACGTTGTGTAGTTTCGCTACTCTTCTTAAAAAAAATAAACCCCTAATTATGGGTATACTGAACACTACACCAGATAGTTTCTCTGATGGAGGAAAGTTTACGACACTTGATTCTTCTTCTGCGCACGCTTTGCAAATGATCAATGAAGGTGCTGATTTAATAGATATAGGTGGACAGTCTACTCGGCCGGGCGCCGTGGAGATTTCGGCGGAAGAGGAAATTTGTAGAATACTTCCGGTAATAAAATATCTTAGGGAAAAGGCGCCAGGAAAAATACTTAGCGTCGACACGACTAAGGCTGAGGTGGCAGAAACTGTGTTAAAAGAGGGTGTTTCAGTAATTAATGATGTGTCCGGAGGAGAGGGAGAGGATCTGCTAGAGATAGTATCAAAATATAATGCAGGACTAATAATTATGCATAAAAAAGGTTTACCTGAGACTATGCAGTTGGATCCTAGCTATAATGACGTGGTGGGTGAGATTAAAGCCTATCTTACACATATGTGCGATTTGGCTTGTAGTGCTGGAGTGTCTAGGGACAAACTTGTCGTGGACCCGGGAATTGGCTTTGGGAAACTGCTTACGCATAATATCGCCATACTAAACGCCCTAAATGAGTTTAGTGAGATAGGGTATGCTGTTATGATAGGAACAAGCAGAAAAAGGTCTTTACAAGAAATTTGTGGAATCCAATCTCCTGCTGAGATGGAGGGAGCAACCTGTGCGACTACTGCCTTGGGAGTACAGTCTGGGGCAAAAATTTTTCGGGTACATGATGTAAAGGCAAATAGGCAAGCGGCAGATGTTGCTTGGGCTGTTTTGAATAATAAGTTCGTTAAGCCAGAATAGTATAATTATGAACGACAAATACTCAGGGAAAGTCTTTGATGAAGTGGAAATCCGAGAGGCTTTACATAAACGCCTGCCGCATTGGAAGTTCTCTAATGGCTCTATCCGACGAATATTTAAAACTGGTGGTTGGAGAGTAAGTTTGATGATCGCAAATGCCGTGGGGCATTTATCGGAAGTGGCATGGCACCATCCTAAGTTAATTATCTTATATGACGAGGTGGAAATACTTTTAAATACTCACGAGGCCGATGGGGTAACAGATAGAGATCTAGCGTTAGCGGAGAAAATAGAGGACTTTATCGATTGGATACCAGGCGACAACGGTGACCAACGTCTTCCAGGGTTGCCGAAAAAACCAGAATTTACCTATATTAGTCGATAGAAATAGAGATTAAACCTTATCTCTGCCAGTCTCCGGAATTCCCTCCTGACTTTTTTAAGAGACCAACATTTTCAATGGTCATACCTCTGTCCACCCCCTTACACATGTCATAAACTGTAAGTAGGCTTACTTGAACTGCATTGATAGCTTCTATTTCAACGCCAGTTTTGCCTTCCGTTTCTACGCGTCCTATGACGGTAAGGGTGCCCTCTATTTCTTCTAATTCAAAATCGATTTCAATTTTCGTAATGTTAAGGGGATGACATAGAGGAATGAGTTCGGCTGTTTTTTTTGAGGCCATTATACCAGCTATTCGAGCAGATGCGATGACATCGCCTTTTTTAATCATAGAGTCTTTGATAAGTCGACAGGTTTCCGGCTTCATTAAAATTTTTCCGGTTGCTATAGCTACTCGATGGGATGTTTTCTTATTCCTAACATCTATCATTATCGCGTTTCCGCTGTTGTCTAGGTGATTAAGTTTGGTCATTGGTCGATCTCGCTAGTGTGTTTTGTCTTTGTCTGAGTTAGGATATTGATTGATATAGTTGCTGGTTAAATCTATGCAAATAAAAATAAAATTTTTCGCCAGTTTAGCCGAAATCGTAGGGTGTCGCGAGACTGTTATAACGATAGAGGGTAAAGAGACGGTAGAATCAGTCTGGATCCAAATCGCAGGAGATAGACCTATACCAGACGGGACTTTATGTGCGATTAACCGTATTCATTGTGAGTTTGATCAAGAGGTTAAAAACAACGATGAAGTCGCGTACTTTCCCCCCATGACAGGTGGCTGATATGGTATGTAAGATTGTTGAAGAGTCCTTTGAACCCTTTGCGACTTTAGAAAAGTGCCAAAAAGAGATTTTTGTCAATGGTGCCAAAGTTGGTGCGAATGCCATTTTTGTAGGGACCATGCGAGACTTTAACGACGGTGAAAGTGTCGAGTCGCTTTTTTTGGAACACTATCCGGAAATGGCGGAAAAGGTGCTTTCAGATATCAGAGCTGAGGCTGTGAAGCGTTGGGAGCTAGACGAAGCTTTAATTGTCCATAGGGTAGGGCGTATCTATCCTGGCGACGCTATTGTACTTGTCGCTACCTGGGCGTCGCATAGGGCGCATGCATTCGAATCTTGTCGCCATATGATGGAGATCCTGAAATCCGATGCTCCGTTTTGGAAAAAAGAACGTTTAAAAGAAGGGGAGCGTTGGGTCACAAAGAATACTTCGGGGGTGACCAGTTTATAGTTGTTTCAAGCTCTAAACTCGAAGACTGAAAGGCTGAACTCTTACCATTGCTCCAACTTCGATCTCTCCGCACTCCTCAGGTAAATGAATTAGTGCGTTTGCTTCTGTCATGGAGCTTAATATCCCTGAGCCCTGAGCCGTTAATGGCGACACGATGGCGTTACCATTTTCATCAAAACTTAATATCCCCCTTTGGAACTCAGTGCGACCTGGGCTTTTCCTTATTCTGTAAGTGCTCCTAGCTGTTATTTCTATGGGAGATCTTCGTGTTTCTCCAGCTATTTTAGAGAGGGCTGGTTGAACGAATTGCATGAAGGTGATCATTACTGAAACGGGGTTGCCTGGCAATCCGAAAAAGCTGGACTCCCCGATCTTTCCAAAAGCCAAAGGTCTCCCTGGCTTCATTAGGATTTTCCAAAAATTAATTTTACCGATGGAGGCCAACACGGATTTAATATGATCAGCTTCCCCGACAGACACTCCACCAGAGGTAATAACAGCATCGTTATTCTTTGAAGCGCTTAGCAAAGTTTTTTTGAGTTCAGATGGGTTATCTTTCACGACGCCAAGATCCTGAATTTCCGCACCAAAATCTTTCAGAAGACCGTAGAGGGTATAGCGATTACTATCGTAAATTTCGCCAACATTCAAAGATTCACCAAGTGACTTTAGCTCGTCTCCCGTGGAGAAGAAAGCTACTTTAACCTTTCGTCTCACTCTTACTTCAGATATTCCTACCGAAGCAATAAGACCAATATCAGATGCGGTTAAACGTCTTCCAGCTTCTAAAAAAACCTGGCCAGCCTTCAAATCTTCACCAGCCAAGCGCACGTTCTGGCCTTTTTTAGCGATTCCTTTGAATGTTATTTGATTGTTTTTTTCTTCGGCGTCTTCAAGAATTATTACAGTATCTGCGCCCTCTGGCATGGCTGCGCCTGTCATAATCTTTACAGCAGTGTTTCCCGCTATAGGATGACCAAAAGGTCTCCCTGCAAATGCGCTTCCTTTTAATTCATAGGAAGTCTTTTCATGATTTATTACTTCTGAAAACTGTATTGCGTATCCATCCATCGCGGAGTTTGTATGGTTAGGTACGTTTACTGGGCACAACATATCTTCATGTAATATTCTATTTAGAGATGAGCGTATAGGTACAGTCTCAAAGCTTGTGATAGGATTATTTTCTTTAACAAGAGCATTTCTCGCCTCTTCACAAGTTAACCTGGTGGCGTATTCTGTTTTTTGTGCTTTTGTCATTAGCTCAAATCTCCAGAGAATTTTTTGTTTAGACAACGTTTTATAATGAAGTTTGTAACTTGAGGATGATTGTCTAAGCTTAAGCTTGGGACGGAATAGTTTAATTCTTCATTATGATTACTGGCAATAGCTATGGTGTTTTTGTCTATTAATTCAGAGATATCCCTCGGCATTTCAGATCTGTGGAGTACAATGTTCTGCAACTCGGCATCTTTGTATCCCTCGACTAAAATTAAATCTAATTCTTCATGATCGAAATACGAAAGCATGTTTTCTAAAGTGTTATTTTTCTTTGCACTTGTTCCGAATAACGCCCATTCTTGGGAATCGCCAACCAACACCTGATTTACGCCTGCTTCTTTTAGCTTAAAGCTATCCTTTCCTTTGGTGTCCAGAGTAAGTGAGTGATGAGTGTGTTTAATGCACCCCACTTTGACCCCTTTGGCTTTTAGAAGTGGGATAATGTTGGTCAATAAAGTCGTTTTTCCGGTTCCACTTGCCGCTCGAATGGCTAGCAACGGGATACCCTTATACTTTTCTTTCATTTGATAAATAGGTAGAGGCAAAAGCGAGGTCTGTCTCATTGTTTATGTTAATAAATTCTTCTGGTATTTCGAAACTTATTTCCATCAGCTCCAGTCTTTTTAGCCAGTCAATAATTTTTCTTTGGCCAGAGCTTAAGTAATCGATAAGGGAATGACGACTTTCTTTGGGAATGCAACAGAAGGTGGGTTGTATCCTCCCAGACACCTTCGCTACTGTAGCCGTACAGCTCCCACTTAAAATGGGCATAAGTAAACGTTTTACTAAATCCTTTGGAAAAAAAGGGACATCTGTTGGTAGCATAACTAAGTAAGGGGTTTTTGTGTTTTCTAGTCCAGATAAGAAACCTGCTAAAGGACCTTCGTAATTACCGAAGGAATCTTCGAAGGCATGAAGCCCGAGATTACGGTATGTTTGAAGATTACGATTAGCTGAGATAATAGTGGTACTGACTTGCGGGTGTATTGTCTCAATACAATACTCTATTAATTTTCTATCCGATATCTGCACTAGGCCCTTATCAACTCCATCTAACCTAGTACCTTTCCCACCGGTAAGTATGCAGGCAGTGACAAGCTCTTTGTTTGGGGTCGAAGCGATTGAATCCATTAGGATCTCAAATCTTCAACCGCCGGTGTGACTCATGTGTCTAAAGATTATTGGTTGCTCATTAAGATCAAAGGTATGCCCTTCGGGTTTGATGCTCATACTTTTTTTAATCGCAGTCTTTAGTGCATTTGTTCTGCCAGGCCATTTTCTAATTACTTCCCTTAAATCAACAGAGTGTTCTTGACCCAAACATAAGAGCAAGCGCCCTTCAACGGTGACTCTCACCCTATTGCAGTCACCACAGAAATTGTGGCTATGCGGGGAGATAAATCCGATTCTGGTCGAGCAGTCAGGGAGTTTGAAATACTTTGCCGGACCCCCGGTGGATTCATTGGTAGCGGAAAGTGTGAACACACTCTCGAGATCTTCCTTAATTTTATCGCTGGAATAATAGACTTCCGCTCTTTCATGCCCATCTATGATTCCCAAAGGCATTTCTTCTATGAAGGTAATGTCAAGTCCATTAGCAATCGCAAATTTTGTTAGAGGAATAACCTCTTTTTCATTCCTGTTTTTCAAAATAACAGAGTTGATTTTAATTCGTTCAAAACCGGCATTTTTTGCCGATTCGATACCTCTAAGCACCTGATCAAGATTTCCGGTTCTAGTCATTAATTTGAATTTTTCGGGTAGCAATGAATCCAAACTTATATTAATTCGCTTTACACCAGCATTCTTTATCTGAACTGCGAGTTTTTCTAGTTGTGAACCGTTGGTAGTAATTGCGAGTTCTTCTAAATCTTCTAAAGCACCTAGCTGCTGTATAAGGGTTATGCAGTTTTGCCTCACTAAAGGTTCTCCGCCAGTGAGGCGAATTTTTTTCACACCCATTTCGACAAAAGTTTTGCCTATTACTCCCAACTCTTCTAGTGTTAAAATTTCGTTTCGAGGAAGAAACTGCATGTCTTCACTCATGCAATAAACGCACCTAAAGTCACATCTATCGGTAATTGAGATGCGGACGTAGTCTATAGTTCTGCCAAACTTATCAATTAGGCTTTCGCGATTGAGTGCTCCTGTCATTGTGTTATTTTCGCTAATTATTTAGAAAAAATCTAATTTCTTTTAATGGTTTTTATCGGAAATTTAGTTGTTTTAGGTGATTTTTTGTGAGATTTTTGTTCTATTCTAGGCGGTAAAAGTATATAGAGTACTAATATGACAGACCGTACAATTAATAGATTAATTTTTACCAGAAGGGCTGCGGTGGTTGCTTTATTGGGTTTCGCCTCAGGTATACCTTTGGCCTTGTCTGATAGCACTTTGCAAGCCTGGCTGACAGTAGCCAATTTGGATGTGTCTACGATAGGCTTATTTTCTTTGGTCGGTCTTCCTTATACCATCAAGTTTCTTTGGGCACCGATTATTGACCGATTCGATTTAAAATTTCTAGGTCGAAGAAGAGATTGGATTTTCTTAAGTCAAATAATGTTGTCTTTCACCTTATTTTCTTTGGGTTCTAGGGTTATTGAAAATGATTCTTTAGCTTTGGTGGGCTTGTTGGCGTTTTTAGTTGCCTTTATTTCAGCAACTCAGGACATTGCTGTAGATGCTTATCGAGCAGAAGTTTTGAAGGCTGAAGAGAGAGGTTTTGGCGCAGCACTGTCCGTGACGGGTTACAGAATGGCGATGCTGGTTTCCGGGGCTGGGGCTTTAATGCTAGCAGATGTTATCGGGTTCAACAAAACCTACATGATCATGTCGCTCATCATGTTTATTTGTTCCTTGATAAACTTCTTTTCGCCTGATATCTGCCGACCTGACTTTAAAGAGCAAAATATTCAGGCTCTTGTTTTGGAACCGTTTAAAAGCTTTTTTTCAAAAGAAGCTGCCTTTGCTTTGTTAGGAATAATTTTCCTTTATAAGTTAGGGGATGCTTTTGCTGGCCGTCTGACCACTACTTTTCTCATTAGAGGACTCGGATTCTCTCTCACTGATGTTGGGGCCGTTAATAAAGGTTTAGGATTGATGGCGTCCATTATTGGTGGGTTATACGGTGGTGTGTTGATGTACCGTCTAGGACTGTATCGTTCTTTGGTACTTTTTGGCTGGCTGCAAGCCTTAACCAATCTTGGGTTTTATGTGCTATCGATAATGGGTGCCTCGTATGTGGGTTTGGTTGCAGTAATTGGTCTCGAGAATTTAGCCGGTGGAATGGGAACAGCGGCCTTTGTTGCACTACTGATGTCAGTATGTGATCGGCGATATACAGCTACTCAGTTTGCAATATTGAGTGCTGTTGCAAGTCTAGGACGAGTTTTTGCTGGTCCGCCGTCAGGGTTTTTAGTTGAAAACTTGGGTTGGAGTACTTTTTTTGCCTTCACAGTGGTTATATCTTTGCCGGTCATTTATCTTCTTGCTCAATTTAGAACCGTAGTAGAGGATCACGATCGTAGTGAACCCATTTAAAATAGGAAGAAAAATGATGTCTACGATAGTGCTGCTTTTTTCGCCGTTAGTTATTTTTGTTGGTCTCTCGTTATGGTCAAATTTTCATACTCCGTATGTAGGGTTGCATGACGGTAAACTTAGGCAATGTCCATCTAAACCAAACTGTGTTTGCAGTGAGTTAGGGGAAGGTGAGAAACACTTTATTGCCCCTCTAATCCTCAGTAATAGTGATGCGAGTGTTCAAAAAGTGGCCGTCGAGGTAATCCTGCAAATGGATGGTGTGATTGAACTCGAAAGTCCTACCTTCCTACACGCAACCTTTCAAACGCCCATATTTCGATTTAAAGACGATTTTGAGGTTCGGTTCTCAGAAGAAGCGGTGCAAGTCAGATCAGCCTCCAGAGTAGGTTATTCGGACCTGGGCGCCAATCGGAAGCGAGTGTTGGAGTTTCAAAACAAATTGCTCGAACGCTTGTCACCTTAAAAAGCAAGGTAAACTGCATACCCAATCGCACAGATGGCGATAGTCAATACAGTTATTCTCATGGTGGAGAGAGTATCGAAAACATCCCGCTCCTTTGTATTATCTTCTTGCAAGGTCCCGTCCAATATTTTTTGCAGATTTTCAAAAAAATTTTCGGATAGTTTTTCAGTGGTTTTTTTTATGATAGGGCCACCGAGTTGGGCGAGTTTTCCAGATATTTTGGCATTGATAGAGTAGGATATCTTGGTGCTTGAATTTTCTTCAGATAAAACCACTTCCGCGGATACTTTGACATTACCTGCAGGTCCACCTTTTCCTTCACCGATGATGGTATAACTCTCTGGGGGAAGCACATTTTCTAAGTGTGCTTTACCGACAAACTTACTTTTGATGGGACCAACCTTCGCTACTACCGATCCTATGAATTCATTGTAAGACTCTTGCGTAATGTCTTCACAACCTGGCACTGCTTTTTTCAAAATTGAGACATCATTTAGAGCTGCAAAAACAGTTGTTCGTTTTGCATTTATTTTTCTCTCGCCATTGATTTGCATTTCTTTACCCTTGTGCCTGTTTTCTATCGCTAAAAGCTAACCTTTTTCACTTCTGGCTTGTTGGATAGCAGTCCAAATGTTTTCGGGCCGCAGGGGTAAGCTATTGATTTGGACCCCGAACGGGCTTAACGCATCACAAACGGCATTAGTTAAGGCCCCCGGTACTGAGCTTGGCCTACCTTCTCCAATCCCTCTGGTTCCTAAGGGTGTGTGTGGACAGGGAGTGCTTGCATACGAGACTTTGATGTTCGGTACGTCAGCTGCAGTGGCTAATTTATAATTTTCGAAATTAGTCGACATCTGCATACCGTTCTCATCATAAACAAATTGCTCAAATACTGCATTTGATATCCCTTGCACTATTGCTCCCTGCATTTGTCCATCTACGATCATCGGATTAATGACCGTGCCTACATCTTCTGAAGTGAGCCACTCTAAGATCTTGAAGTCGCCGGTATCTATGTTTACTTCTACTTTGCAACAATCACCATTAAAGCAAATCATTGGCTTTTCTGCTTCAAAAAAGGCGGTAGACTCAAGTCCGCCCACCTCATTGTCCGGTAAGTTAATTGGAAACATAACGATCCGTTCGACTACTTTCTCAAAAGCCTCACTTTTTCCTGACCCGCCCGTATGTATTACCAAGCCATTTTCAAACTGAAAGGCTTCAGTATCTGATTCTACCTCTATATCGTGTGAATAAATTTTGATTATTTTTTCTTTTAACTGGGTACAGGCCTTGGCCACTGCACTTGCAAAATAGGATCCTGCTCTTCCTCCTATAGAACCAGAACCAAATGGGGTGGTCCCAGTGTCTCCTATAGTAACGACTACGTCATTAGGAGAAATGCCGAATGCCGAGGCCACAACTTGCGCGGTGGTAGTTTCGTGTCCTTGTCCTCCAGGTGCGTCGCCCCCGAACACGTGGACTTTCCCGCGTGGATCCAGTCTGACCGTTGCTGCACCATAGCCCGGTTGATTTTCCATAGGCACTAGCAGTTCGGAGGCCACTCCAGACAATTCCACTCCACAGGCAAAACCGATCCCGATGTAGGTTTGAGATTCTCGTTTTTTAATCTGCTCAGACCTAAATGCGTTTAAATCTGCTTTCGCTAAAAGGTTGTCCCAAACTTTTAAAAAATCGCCGCTATCATAGTACTCGCCAGTTATTGAAGTGTAGGGGAGTGTCGGAACCAGATTCTGTCTTCTGATATCGCTGGGTTCGCGACCAAGTTTTCCAGCTATTAGGTCTATGCCGCGCTCTATAGCGAATCTCGTAGGGAAATGTCCAAAAGCTCGCGAAGGCGTCAGGCAGGCTTTATTTGTAGAAACACATTTTAGGCTAAGGTGTCCTTTTTCCCATGTATAAGCGTTAGGCATCTCGATGTTTCCAAGAAACGGCATAACGAAACCCCAATAGACACCGCTTTGGCCAGTGCCGTTATCGGCTAGGCATCGATTGCGCATCGCGAGAAGTTTTCCGTCTTCACTTGCGGCAATTTCTAAATCATTTATTTGATCACGCTCTTGACCTACGCTCATCAAACTCTGTTCACGGGATTCTACCCATTTTATAGGTTTTTTGAGTTCTCTAGCTGCGAATGCGATCAGGATATTTTCTCGATAAAAAGGCGCTTTTACCCCAAAACCGCCTCCTTGATCTCTGGGTGCTATCACTCTTAATTTTTCGCCTGGAATCTCCAAAATGTCAATGAGAGCGAGGCGATCGATGTGTGGTCGTTGGGTGGTTATGTAAGCAGTGAGTCCGTCTGATTCATCCCAATCGCAGAGAGCACCTCTGGGCTCCATGGGGGTCAGTCCAGTCCTGTGTACCACAAATCGCTCTTTCACAACGTGATCGGCTTTTTCAAAAAGCTCTTCTACTTCTTGTTCAGTCTCTCTCTGCTCCTCCTCTGTCAGGCCGCCAGTAAAGGTCATCCCAAATATCTCGTTAGATTCACTTTCCTCATGAACTAAAGGAGAGTCTTGTTTTAGGGCGCTTTCTGGATTAAGAACCGGCGTTAAATCCTCATATTCAATTTCTATCAGTTCAGCCGCATCTTCTGCCAAGTATCTGTCTCGGGCGACGACCAAGGCCACTGGTTCTCCGTGATATTTGACCTTATCCACGGCGAGAGGCCAAAAAGTAGGATATTTAGCGGGCAGATTTGGTGTCACTACGGGCTGTGGCATCGGTTTTATTTTGTCCCTTATATCCTCACCCGTAAATATTTTTACAACGCCTGGAAGTTTTGAAGCCTCCGCGGTGTTTATCGATAGGATTTTCGCATGGGCTGAATCGCTCAGCACAAACATTGCATGCAACATGCCCCTCATACTTATGTCGGCGAGATAGGCTCCATTTCCCGTGACTAGGCGTTGGTCTTCTTTTCTTTTGAGCCGTGCGCCAAGCCAATCACTTTCAACGGGAGGGCTTTTTATTTCGGTTGTCATTTTAATTACTGGCTTTTTGTCGGTAGATTTCAGCCGCTCGCTGAATCGCTCGTACTATGTGGACGTAACCGGTGCAGCGACAGAGGTTGCCAATTAAGGCTTCTCTAATTTCTGTCTCAGTTGGATTGGGATGGTTTTTAAGAAACTCGGTCATATTCATTAGTATTCCCGGAGTGCAGAACCCGCATTGTAATCCATGCTCTTCGCTGAAACTTTGTTGAAGTGGGGTCAGACTCTCCTCAGCTAAGCCCTCAATCGTAGTAACCGAATGCTCGTCCGCCTGAACCGCTAGCATCAGACAACTCTTTATGGCTTCCCCATTCAGATGCACTGTACAGGCCCCACAGACTCCTTCGTGGGTGCATCCTACGTGGGTGCCAGTCAAGCCTAATTGGTCCCTGAGAAAATCTACAAGTAGCATCCTATGGGGCACATGCTCATCATATTTCTCACCGTTTACAGTTATAGAGATTCTTTTCATATGCTCCTTGAGAAGTCCTCATTAAAAAGTGGTTAAAGCCCTTTGGTATGCAGTAGTACACACAGCTTGGCCAATTTCCTTTATCAGAAGACGACGGTAGTCTTCGCTTGCTGACAGGTCGGTGTGCACCTCCGTATTGGTAGCTATTTTTTCGAATACGTCCTCAAGGAGTCTGGATTCACCCTGCCATCCAATAAGGTCACTCGAATAACCGGTTAACTGGCCGCCCGATGGGAGTCCCGCCAGCCCTATCTTACAGTCCGCGCATCTTCTTTTTCTATCCAGTGTGACGGACGCTGCAACCCCAACGACGGGTAGCGCGTCTTTCACTAATCCCCATTTTTGATAGGCACTACCTGTCTTCTTGGGGATCGGGAGGACTACTTTGCTCAATATTTCATCCTCCTTTCTTATGGTTTCTAAAGGACCTAGGAAAAAGTCCTTAGCGTCGATAGTTCTTTTTTTAGATGAGTTTTGAAGCAAAACTTCACCATCCAGGGTTAAAAAGACGGCAGGAACACAAGCTGCAACATAATTCCAGCATAAGCTACCTCCGATCGTTCCGCGATTTCTTACCTGTCTATCACCAACGTGAGTACATGCATCTTTTAACGCGAGCAGTGCAGGGGGTATATCTTGCTTTTCTGCCAGGTCGACATATCTGACGAGCGCCCCAAACCCGGCTGAGCGTTTGCCAATATCCACTTCGCGTAGCTCATCGAGATTTTGGAGATCAATAATGCACTTAGGGCGTAAAATTCTTGTTTTTATGGCCTGCATCGCGCTTTGCCCGCCTGCTAAAAATATTGCCTCACCCTCATTATATTGGGATGCCAAATCAGCAGCCTCTTTTAGGCTCTTGGGTCGGTAATAGTCTTCAATAGCGGCTGGTAACATAATTTAGAAACTATACCTTCAATGGTCAAATGATGCTTCTTTTTTTAAACTCAGAAAGTAAATCGCTCTAAGAAAAAGGCTGAATATTCGGGGTACAGTGGCAATTATTAGCCTTGTGGGAGGCAATGTTTGTCCACAGTGGCAATGATAAAATATGGTTATTTCAATATCTTACGTAGTAGCGGCATAGTCATGCGG
>MDTD01020870.1_pt1 | contig 18688 bp, 16 predicted proteins | sample 811221 | NCBI WGS metagenome assembly MDTD01 (sample SAMN05326646, study PRJNA326480) | marine metagenome | isolation source: seawater | place: Pacific Ocean: South West | collected 2011 | reverse complement strand
ACTCCACTGCCGAAATGATCGGTTTAGAGGGTTTCTCCACCAACTTCACAGGGATAGGCGGTAGACTAAAATCGAGAATTTCAGATTTCCGTGTGGAAGAAATGTCCACTTCCCTTGCCATGAATAACAAAGGTAGATTTACACTAGCAAGAATTACCTTGACCAACTGGGAAACGAATAGATTCATCAACAAACTCGCTAAGATATTACATATTCCAAGAAAGAGAATATTCTTTGCAGGAACCAAGGACAAAAGAGCGATTACAAAGCAATTATTCGTAATAGACGCACCTGCTCACAAAGTATCGCAAGTTGAGCTCAAAGATGTGGAAATAGAAGTCCTGGGTAGAACAAACCACAAGATTGGGTTTGGAAACCACAAAGGAAACAGATTCACAATAATCGTAAGGGGTTGCGCTCACCCTGATGGCTCTCCAATGCAACCAGAGGAAGCAGAGCAACAAGTCACCTCAATCCGAGATGAGTTGGCAAAAAAGTTAGGAGAGAACACTTTTGCTAATTGGATTGGACCGCAGAGATTTGGATCAGGACGTCCTGTAACTGCTGAGGTTGGCAGGCATGTCATCTCCGGCAATTGGAAAGATGCTGTAATGACTTATCTAGCAATGGAAGGTGAGGCAGAATCTGAAGAGGCAGCTGCGGTTAGGAAAAAAATTAGAGAAAATGGAATCTCTGACGATCTTCTCGAAGATATACCACAATGGATGGGTTTTGAGAGAAGCATTATCCAACATCTGCTTTCAAAGCCGAATGATTATCTAGGGGCATTCAAAACTCTTCCAAATAATCTCCAATTGATGACGGTTCATGCCCTACAATCAGTAGTTTTCAATAAGTCATTGCAATCAAGAATTGACTCTGGAATTGCACTTTCCACTCCAGTCCCTGGAGATTTAGTTGCTCATGTTCAGCAAGGAGGACAGATGGATGCAAAAGAGTTCTTCAAAGTCGAAGAAAGAACATTACCAAGAATTTCTAGGAATTGTCAAATGAAGCGTTTGTGCGTCACAGGACCTCTACCAGGTACAGAAATCAAGACCTCCTTTGGAGAATCTGGGGAAATTGAATCTAATGTGATCAAACAGATGGGATTGGATGATTCTTCTTGGACAATTGAAGACATACCAAGACTTACCACTAAAGGAACTAGAAGACCATTGGTTGCAGAATTCGATGAGTTTTCCTTTGAAAGCGTCACTATCGCTTCCCAAGAATCCCTTGGCGAAACTTGGATCAATGGCCCGAAAGAAGGAGACAGATGGCACCCAGATGGAGCCTGTATCAAGTTTAGGTTCACATTGGGCTCAGGAACTTATGCCACAACGTTACTTAGAGAATTCATGCAATCACCAATCAATCACATGGGCTAGTTGATGAAGATGTCTGATTCCATTAGAATTAGTAATTGGGAAACTGTGGTTTTGAAGTTTCAAGAAACCTTCCAAAATCTTGGATTGGTGGAAATTTCCAATGATAAGATAGTGTACTCATCAGTTCCACCAAGCGTGCAAACTGGAATCAGCATCTCAAATGATGGTCTTCTGATTTCAAATATGCCTCTACACGAAATAAAATCACGTTTTGAGAACATTACTTTCAAAGAGCACGAAATAATACTCTCATCTAGAGAGTTCAGTTATACTTACAGAATTCCACAGGAAATTCTGAAACTGAGAAACTCAAAGTAAGCCCATGGAAAGAACTTCAATCTCTCCAACACCGTGAATCGAGGACATCTTTCCTTCGAATGCGTCAGATAAACCAGTTCCATCGTCCATGACTACGTGGACTTCTACGAATTGAAGACCAAAAGCAAGTGGCTTTGTCTCGACATTCTGTACATCGTAGACTTCATCTGAAAAGGATCTGATTGTTTCTGCGATGGCATTTGCGTCGACACCATCAACATCTGGGTTTGGATTTACTTTGTACGTCATTGCTACTAATCCCATTTAATTCACCTCATGGACCTTTGAAACCGCAGTTAGGACAGACGTAAGTTACACCTTGGTTTCTACTTTGAGGACTTCTACCAATCGGATGATTGCAGTTTGGACAAGGAAAAGCAGTACTTGCTTCCTCTTCAAGTGGTAGTCCGGATGATGTACAATGGGTCGCTCTCTCTGTCATGATAGCACCTCTTAGGCACCCTGCCCACGCCCTCCCCTTCTTTATGGTTGCTCAAACACAATACTGGTTTGAAGGATTTAATTTTACATCAAATAACAGTGAGGTGCCCGTATTTACCACTAGAGACGATGATTTCGCCGTCTCTCCTTTTGCACCAACCAGACTCAATCCTAATTATGTCTCCAACCTTGACTTTTTCAACCTGCCTTCCCCAGAAAACAATGCCAACAATACCTGTCTCATCTCTACCGCATCCGGCTGCAACTGGTCCTTTGTAGGAATCAGTGTTCAAGATTCTCCTAGGATATTTACGCAAAACTACCAATTCTAGTCGTTTTACTTCTTTGTTTGGAACCAATTCGGATACCTTTTCTCTTTTTCCTAAACCTCTCAGGGGCTTAGAATTCACTTGTTTTGACGCATCGGGTTTTGCCTTTAGTGACATGAACTTCGAGTCCCTAGTCAAGGAATATAAAACAAATGTTTCACTTTTTCCTCATAACCTTGAACGATGAGGGAGTTGAGTCGACTTGTTCTAATTCATTTCCACCAAGTTTAGAATCCATCATTTCCTCCCACAAGTCGTTAACTGAGGTATCTTTTACTTTCCATGACTTAAAATTTTTACACACCAAATATACCTCTGATGAGGAATTTCTGCTGGCTTCAGGAGAAAACCTCTTGCAAACTGAAAAATATGGCTTAACCACTTTTATTAGTTCATCTACCCCAACTCCCTGAAATAGTTTCGTGACAAACGATCCACCGTCGCTAAGATGGGGTAATGAATAATCAAACACCATAGAGACTAGATTCATAGCAACTGCTTGATCGACATCCCACTTCCCTGTAATGTGTGGAGATATATCGGAAATAATGGAGTTCAACTTTCTTCCATCCAATAATTCGTCCAATTTTGATTGGATATGTGAATCTGTAATATCTCCCATGATTAGGGTTGCACCTTCAACTGGTTGACAGGCCTGTAAATCAACGCCTAAGACAAAACCTGTTTCACCAGCTTCCTCGACAGCAACTTGAGCCCAACCTCCTGGATGGCAACCCACGTCGAACACAACATCTCCCTCACGGATTACATTCCATCTTTGTTGGATTTGTTTGAGTTTGAATGCTGACCTTGCCCGATAACCACTGGCTTTTGCTTGCTTACGCCAAGAATCCCTCTTGTGATTCTCAACCCAATGGTCAGCCATGGTTACCCAATGCTTGCCTAACAGCAATCTTTGATGAACTCTTTGCTTGAATTTTGCAAAAATCAATTGTTGAATTCGCAATAGAAGTGTTTGATAAGTTCCTTCTCTTGGAGTACAGTATGAGAACAAAGCCATTTTCTAATTTGGTTTTGTTGCTTGCTCTATTGATGCTGATGGTAAATAATGTCAGTGGAGTAATAGTAGAACAGAGTGAAATAGAGTTAGGTAAATCCATAACTGGGGGAAGAACCATTCTAGTGGAGGAAATTACTGCCACATGGTGTCAATCGTGCACGGAAATTGATCCATATCTTGAGGAGGTTGCTCAGTCGCACGGCTCAAGGATTGCATTAATCGCATTGCATCCGGATGATGGAGTAGATGTGTTCTCCAGCGAGGCAAGTCAGGCTCGCATAGACCGCTTAGTGCTTTCACATGACAATTACTCAGGAACACCTTCTTTCTCTGTTAACGGATTGGATTATCAAGAGGGCCCCGAGTCCTGGCCATCCGTACAACGAGAGATTTTGGATGAGGAGACCAAAAGATCAGACTATCAAGAAATTTCAGTTGATATAAAAGAGGCTAGTAACTTCATTCAACTAGATGTAACGACGAGCAAAATCACAACAGACCAGCAAATTACAGTCATGTTACTAGCACATCAAAAACAACTACCTGATGGAGAATTTCCAGGTGAACAAACTCGAGATAGGGTTTTGACGGACATGTTATACTTGCAAATGGGAAATAACCAAACCTATGGAGAACGAATAAACATCACTTCAATCCAACATGGAGAAATTTCCTCTGAAGCAAGTTTGAAAATATTCGTTGGTGAATTTGAATATTGGAGTATTGTCACTTCAGTAGAATTCACTGATTCACATATCTCAACCGGAGGTCCCACCTACAGTCTTGGAAGTCTTGAAATCACTAATAAACAATTTACCAATTATTCTGATTCTAAATTATCCGCATTTGTTCTAATCAGTTTCTTTGCATTTGGAATTGCATATATTTTCATAAAAAAGTAACATTTTCAAAATTTACCGACAAGAAATGGTAAAAAACAGGAAATTAAATTCACTTTTTAGGAAATGCGCATAGCAATATATCAAATCATTGATAAGGAATGAAGGTGATGTATTATCATGACAGAATCATGGGAGGAGGTGAGTTGGGAATATGATACAACAGATAAAGAATGGATTGTTGAATATGAGGCAAAAAGAGATGGAGTGGTTTCAAGACATCTCTCTTTGTTGATATCAGATTCGATCGAAAATGTTCACAAATCGCTACTTGAGGAATTAAAGACACTATATCCCGGAACATCGCCTGTTGAGGTCACTGTACTAAGCGTAAAAAGAGCAGATGAAGTTGACGATGACTTCGGAGAGCATTCACTATTCATGGAATGATCAAGCCTACTCATAGAAAATGGCAATGCTTTGACCATCGAGCAATAGCAAGTCGTCAAATTCCGTGGATTCAATGCCATCAACAGTCATTCGCATGCTATGAGTTTCATTTACTCGGTAATCAAAAATCCCCGTTTCGTTGAAATGCACATCCCAAATATCGAAGAAAACTCCTAGAGGGACATCTATTGGATCATTGGATTCAATGTGAAGGTAGTTTGGTTGATTGTCGTGAACGTGCACAACGTGCATGTTTGCCCCTTGCTCATTGCATACTCCAGTATTGATACCAATTGGTGAAGGCATTTCTTTTTCCTCACCATCGATATATATCCTCAACCAAGCATGGTCATGTCTAGATAATCCGCTATGGTCTAAGCACTCAAAAGCAAGGGAGTCAGGATTATCACTTGTGCTTTCAAGAAGGTTCTGTTCAGGACTTTCGCTCGTAGAATTCGCATCAAAAACGTCAGTCTGAGTTGCTAATATCACTACCAAGGCAATACATGCGATTAATGTCATTAACCCCCATTTAGCTGATTCTTGCATCTTATTCACCTATTACATCAGATTTTTCCAAATCATTCCATGTGTCATTTTTCAAATGGAAGAACATTATGACAAACATCACTAGAACTATGATATTAGCGAGATGTGCTACAGTACAATATTGACATAGTTTTTCAATTTGAGCCTCGTAATACATCAATAGCCCAATTACTGGAATTCCTCCTCCCGTGAGGAGCAAACCAACCATTGTAACAAGTTCAGGTTTGGACCTAGCATTGGATTTTGTAACCTTCTTTCTAGTACCTGATTCAAGTAAGGACATTGGCTCTTTTTTGAGTACAAGTCCTAAGTATAGAAGGACAAAAAACACTCCCATGCCTATTAAGCCCCAAGGTACTGCTATTATGGGAGCATAACCGTATGTTTCGTGGCCAATCACATCTCCACACGAGAACAAACCTGAACCGCTGCAAAAACTAGAGCCTTGACTTGCTATTCTTTGGTGAATCCAAAATGTGTGACTTGAGACAGTGAAACCTCCAAGGATTGTGAAAAGCAATCCGTTTATCATTCTCTCTTGCTTATTCCGATTTCCTTTCAGGACATTCTTAGTTAACCGAGCAATCTTGGTTCCTAGGGGAGAAAATAAAACTGCGCCGTAAAGGATAAGCAGTATATGTGGAACTAAAAGGATATTAGCAGCATTGGTGTTGAACCAATCTGCCAAAGCTGACATACTCAAGAGCTCCTAGGGGTATTGGCTATAATTGCATCAGTTAGATCTTCACCTGGGTTTTCAGATGAAATCCAGTTGATAATTCCATCTGGTTGGATGAGAATGTATGTAGGTGTTCCTTGCACTTTCCACTTGTTCAATATCTCTCGGTCTATGTCGTCGATGTATGGCGCATAGTGAGGAGGACCTGGTCTAGACGAACAATCAGAGCCCGCACACTCATAGCCTTCGGTTTTGTCTCTGAATGCTTGTATCTCTCCTCTAGATGAATCATGACCGTTAATTGTTAATTCACTCGCAACGATTACGAAATTGACAACTGGTCCATTCCAACTTGGAGTGTTGCCCGAAAAATCCTGCATGTCTTCAGCGATATCGTCAGCAGATGCAACACAATAAGGACAATCTGTGTCCATAAATTCGATTACAACCCACTCACCACTTACATCTCCTTCTTCCCAGGACTCATCGAAGTAGTCTTTCAGATCAAAATCATTCCAACCATTTCCATCGTATGCAAACCCGCTTAGTCCGATAGCTCGGTCTCCCTCATCTACACCGACTGATTGAGTATCTGCGGTGAAAGCAATAACCATTATCGCAGCAACGGCAACTACCGCTGCTAGCATCAATGGGTTGTCGGTTATGGCTGCGTGGTCATCATAATCTGTTTTCTTCAATTTATCACAATCCTATTTCTTCAATCAATATCTTTGCTGTATGTCGAATCGATTCAACGCTAGTATATGTTGGTTCAAATCCAGATGCCCGTAGTTTATCAATCGCAAGCATAGCCCTAGGTATGTCCCCAGCCCAGCCTCTGTCTCCGCCAGTATAGGAAATTTTTGCATCAGTAAAACCGGTTTCTTCGATTACGACCTCAGCGATATTGGTTACGCTTGCAGTGTCAACACTTCCAAGATTTACAAGATTGATACTTTCATCGAATTTCTCGATGCAGTGAAGGATTGCCTCCACACAATCACCAACTTCCATGTATGATTTCTCCTGCCTACCGTTTCCTAGAACCTCTAAATTATCGGGGGTATTTTTGAGTTTATGTATGAAGTCAAAAATTACACCATGAGTGCCTCTAGCGCCGATGATGTTTGCAAATCTAAAAATCCACGCTTTGTGTCCAAAAGTCCCACACCAACTCGAGATTAAACCCTCACCAGCCAATTTGCTTGCCCCATAAAGGGAGATGGGCAAACATGGACCATAATTTTCCGGGGTCGGCATTGGAGCACCTTCACCATAAACCACCGAGGAAGAAGCAAATGCAATGTTCTTGACATTGTGAATTCTCATAGATTCTAGAACATTGTAGGTGGCAATAGTACCTTGCTTCAAGTCGGTGTCAGTGATTTTCGTACCAAGCCTGATATCAGGATTTGCTGCTAAATGGTAAACGAAATCTATTCCTTCAAAATGACCTATTATTTCATCTAGAGAGGTTATGTCGACATTAACTAACTTCACTTTTTCATCGTGATGAGAGAGGAATGACGATTTCCCGCTACTTAGATTGTCGAGTACAACGACTTCATTTCCTCTGTCGACTAGTCTATCGATTAAATGGGAACCAATGAAGCCTGCTCCTCCAGTAACCAATGCTCGCATGTAAAGTCCCCTCGAACCAGTGTCGTTTAAGACTTGCAGTAAAGCGAGCGATACTAAACAAATGAACTAAATTGGTTGATGTTGTTTTGTATGTTTAGGCTCGGGGGACAGCGAGCCGAAAAGTACTGCCATGGAAGTGAAAAAATGCCAAAAAACGAACAAAGCAAAAAACAAGAAAACCAAATGAACGAAGAAACAAAGTCTACCCTTGTAGGCTATGCAAGGAAGAGTAATGCGGGGGGAGCAATTAAGCTCTCAATTAACACATCAGCATTTGCTGATTGCGCAACTTACGTAACAAGCGATGGGCAAGCATACGTGCCTCTGATCATCCCAATCAATGCACTACAACGTGTGTTGAGTGGAGACAGAGCAGTCACAACTGTAACCCAAATCAACGATTGAAGTAATTGATTGATACCCCTTCGAGTCACAGCGAAGCTGATTCGGGCACGGGTAGAGCCAAGGCTTTACTCGTGCCACCCCTTTTGTTTAGCGGATTTGTTGTGATATAGCGCTGTTTCAGCATATTTTCTATATACGACTTACTTTGCCGTCTAAGCGTGCAAACCTCTGGTGGCGAATCAGAAAGGCGCAAGCCTCTGGTAATCGCAGGTATGCCAATGTATAACGAAGAAGAGACGGTTGGAACTGTCGTCACAATGGTTTCAAGACACGTCGATTTAGTCATCTGTGTAGATGATGGATCAAGCGATGCAAGCGCAAGAATTGCTGAAGCAAACGGCGCAGTGGTATTGAGGCACAGAGTAAACAGAGGCTATGGGGGCGCGTTGAAAACGCTCTTTCACAAAGCCAAGGAATTGAATGCTGATGCCTTGGTTATACTCGATTCAGATGGGCAACATGAAGCGAATGATATTCCTTCATTGTTAGAGCCAATAATGTCAGGAGAAGCTGACTTTGCCATAGGTTCAAGATTCATCGATGGTGGAATGGGAACTGATATGCCAGCCTACAGAAGGTTAGGAATAAAAGTCATCACTGCAACAAATAACCTAAGCAGTAATTCCAAAATCAAAGACACACAATCTGGTTTCAGAGCATTTTCAAAACTTGCCTTGGAAAGACTTAGGTTCGACTCTGAAGGAATGGAATTAAGTTTGGAAATGATAGATGACGCAGTAGAAAAGGATTTGAAAGTCAAGGAAATTCCGACTGTAATTCGTTACGATGTTCCAAAAGGTAGCAATTATACTGCCGTATCACATGGTTTCACCGTTCTATCTTGGGCGCTATTATCCCTTTCTCAAAAGAAACCTCTCTTAGTTCTTGGATTACCTGGAGCGGGATTGCTAGCAACGGGAGCTGCGATGGGAGTTAACACCGCACAAAATGTAACAACTACTCTAGACTCTTTCCTTGGAGCAGGTTTAACTGCGATTTGGGTCGGATTGCTTGGATTAACCCTTATCACAACAGGACTAGTTCTCCAAAGTGCAAGAAGCCTGCTAAGATTGTTGATTGTGAAAGAGTTCGGTCTTGATTGAAAGAATTCTTCACAGCCAAACGGTTAATTGATGAAATATCACTAATTAGACCTACTATGGGCAAGGGTGAAGGGGGCAAAGCGGCCCAAATCCTTAGCCAAATCCCTGGTCTGGATCTTTTGAATTCCAAACTTGATTCTGCGACAAAACATGTCTCAGGAAAAGCATATCAAACTATGGATAAGCTCTACTCAAACATACTAGCATCCCCTGCAATGGTAATAATTATCCTAGTCATCATATCCGGTTTTTTTGCTCAACAAGCCATGAGTTTCCAAGAACAAATCGAAGATGATGTTGAAATCTTCTTACCAGATGGTGCTGAATCAACTAACCTTCTGTTGGAGGTAAGAGAAGAATGGTCTACTGATATAGCCATTATTTATGTCCAAACTGACAATGCAAGATTAGGTGGAGGACTTGGTGATAATATTACCTCTGAGGAAGTCTTGCGCCAAATGAGTTGGGTAGAGGGGGATGATGAGAATGCCGATAGAAGTAGTACTGAAAGAGGCATAGATTGGAATAAATTCGACTACGGCAGAGAGGATGGAGTTCTATGGATTATTTCGCCAGCACAAGTAGTCAAAGAAGTCAATTCAGCAGACGGCAGATTCAACCATTCAATGTGTGAGCATGGAGTTAACACAAGAATACCTGTCAATATAGACTGTTCTCTTACTACAGGAGGCTCATATTCAATCCCGGACCAAGAAAGGATAGATCAAATCATAGAACAATCGAATGGAGCCTTCGATGCCCTTGTCAGAGACACCAATGATCAAGACCCTACAATAGATTCTGACGGGGATGGAAATTTTACCAATGACATGGATGGAGATGGAATTTGGGATACTGCTGCGATTGTAATAGGAATGCAGCACGACCTCAGTGATACTGACTTTGAGGAGTTTTCAGACCTTTTCATTCACATTCAAAACGTTATGGATTCAAGAGATAATACTGCAGTTACAACAAGTATGACTCTTACAGGTCTTAGCAAGGTATTGGAAGATGTCAGTGATGAAATTTACAAGGACTTGCTGAAAATGCTCCCATGGTCGTTAGCATTCACTGTTATCTGTATCACTGCACTTCATAGGTCTTGGAAGGTTGTGATTATCACAGGTACACCAATTGTAATGGCTTTGGCTGTAACCTTAGGTTCTACAGTTTTGATGAACGTCACATTAACGCCAATGATTGTCGCAACATTCCCAATTCTGATTGGCTTAGGAGTAGATTACGCATTGCACATGGTCAATAGAATTGATGAGGCTAGAAGAAAAGAAATAGACTCAATAATAACTGAAAACGAGAAGAGAAAACGAAGAGGAGAACCATTGGAAGTTGTTCCTGATTTGTGGGATCTGCCCTTGTTCAAGCATGCAGTTCTTGAGATGACGCAATCAACTGGAGTAGCCGTTCTATTATCTGCGGTTACGACCGTCATCGGTTTTTCTGTATTGATGGCACCAACAATTGTTGACATTGCACCGATTAGGTCGGTCGGACTAACCTTAGTGCTTGGAATTATTTCCACACTTTTCTTCAGTGTTTTTACAGTTCCAACCCTAGCATGGATTTTGGGTTATAGCAAGAGAACTAACCCAAAAGGTTGGTCATCAATAGGAAGATCCCCGATTAAAGCATGGTGGATAATTATCCTATTAGCCGGTTCAATTACAACAGTTGGTATCTTGAATTTGGATGAAATGAATGAACCGATCACAGGTTCTTCTGAGGCTCCAGATGGCATTGATTCCCTCAACACCCTAGCAACTTACTCTCAACAATTTGATGGAGGGCAAACCTCTCTTTACACGTTTGATGCCACCAACAGAAGCGCTGAAGAAAATGGAACTGACAACATTAGAGATCTGCCCGTTCTTGATGAACTTGATAGAATTGAGAACCTCATCGACCAGGTAGAATACACCAATACAACCAGCGTGGTTCTATTCCTCAAAGCAATACCTGCAACTATAGAATTAGTAGATGGTGTTACTTTGTACGAAGGCTCCTTGTGGGATTTACTCCATGAGGAATGTTGGGAGAGCAATGACCCAGTAGAATGCAATGCTTGGCTGCTCTTGGATGCAACAGGACCAGATGGAAGAGAAGGTCTTCGTAGAGATATGGTGAATGTAGTATTCGATACCCTAAGCGAAGAAGTTAGATCCATGCTTTTGAACAAGGCTGGCACTAAGGCAATCGTATATGTTACACAACCATACCTCAATCTGAATTATGCTGGTGAATTAAGGGATGAGATAGATGTAATTCTTGCCGAAGATAATCTTCTACCAGGAACACAAACTACTCAACTTACTGGAGGATTACCTGTTTCATTAGACATCAACAAAGGAATTCATGATACTCAAACCAAAACTACAATCCTAACACTATTTGTCTTACTTGGTGTGTTAATGATTATGTTCAAGTCAGTCAGACTTGGAATTTACACTATGCTGCCAGTGGCTGTTGTAATCCTTTGGCAGCCATTATTGATGCGAAGCGGTGATGTAAACGTCAACATATTCACTGCGATGATTGGAACTCTTGTATTCGGAATAGGTGTAGACGATGCGATTCACGTCATGCACAGAATACAGGAAGAAGGAGAAAGCGCAGTAGGACTATCCAATGCTGTTTCAAAAACCGGACAGACTATTTTTGAGACATCAGCTACGACAATTTCTGGGATTTCTGCTGGTTTCCTTGCTGCCTTCCCTGGGCTTGAAAACTTCTTCATGATGATGGTTTTGCTAATTGCATTTGCATTCTTGACAAGTTGCTTCCTACTGCCCGCTACTATGACTGCTGAACACTACCTATTTGCAAAAATAAGAGGTGAACCCGAGTTCATTGAGTTTGGGGATGAATTTAGTATCAAGGATAAAACTCATACATTAGATGCAGATTTATCTTAATGCCTATGTTCTTAACAGAGATATACAACAGGCAACTGGAGGGAGTGGGAGGACTGCTGACAGAGTTCGACTCTGAGGAAAGTCCCCTCTCCACAGCACGAATGGGTCACAGAAGTGATAGACGGGAGACTGTCTGGTATTGGAGAAGAAACGAACGATGCAGGGGTTTGATGATGATATCGAAAGATGGAGGCTTCCTTGTGGTCGATGAGACGAGCAACCCCATTGGAGCAAGTCCAAACAGTTCCGTTAACGTAGTGCGCACAGGAACAGGTAGGATGCTTAGTTGAATGCAGTCGCCGAAAGGTAACAGAAAGGGGCTTACTCCCCACACCCTCCACATTCTAATTATCCCGTATTTGATAGATTAGTACACCTGTTAAACCAAGTACTATTACCATCATTATTACAAAAATCACAGGGGAAAATCCAGAGTTCCCACCAAACAATCCATTTCCACTAGAATCAACTCTAACTGTATCAGATTGAATCGATAGCTGTTCAACAATTTGGTACTCAATCCACATTGTACCCTCTCTATTTGTCGTCCAAGTACCTTCCCAAGCGAAGGTTGAATTCGAGTCAATCTGAATATTCTGAGCATGAATCCTCGTTCTTGCTCCATCTGACTCAACCAATTCAATAATGAGAGCAGCACTCCCGTTTGCCTGCCCCGTGTTTCTAATTTCTAGCCCCAAATCTACTACATCTCCAACCTTTAATCTACTCGGAAGATCTTCGATTTCTCTCAATTCGAAATCAGCAACTCTTTGTTCTAGAGCCCAAATTCCTCTTGGAGTGTCGAGGTCATTGTATGTCTTGTTAACCTCACGGCCGGATTCATCAAATCCAGAAATCCAGACTCTCAAGTCCAGTTCACGGGTTCTTTGTTTAGATTCCAGAATAGAATCGACATCTATACTAGAAATGCATGGTATGCTTTCCCCATAATTTCTCGCCCCTAAAACTGTAATTGATTCCTGACCACTGATAAGAGATTGTGCACCAAAGCCTGAGCCCTTTGGATAAATTGCCCAATTAAGCTTCAAAGAACTTTCATCAAGACCATTTGTTTCCTTAATTCTAAATTCAAATTCGATATTTGAAAAACTACTCTCGGGAATTACAATACCTTGGCTAGGCTTGGAAATTTCAATAATTTCGGGTTCTGAACCATCAACGATAAACCAGATTACGCCGGATTCTGTTGTTCTGTCAATAGCTCCGTTTGGGGAGTCAACCATGTCTATGAATAATGGGAACTTTCCTTCTGTAAGAGGAGCATTAATTGTTGTGTTGAACATCTTTGTTGCAGTGAATATTTGACTTTGTGAACCCAATGCCATATCAAATTCAAATGATTCGTTTACAATTCCACCTGTTCTGTACCAAGAGACTTCTCCAACTATGTTAATCAAGTCGTCAGGCTTTACAAAAATATCATTCTGTGCCTTAGATTTACCATTTACTGAAAACGACATTGAATTGCCGACAATCTGAATCTCTGGACTAAACTTCCAATCCAATTCTTCCAAAAGAGTCACAGAAGATTGTCCTTGTCGGTCTTGGAGCTTAATTCTTGGCTTGTGTGTAACGCTTGAATCAGGATTATATGCCCAATCAAAAGTAAGTGAAAGGTCCAGAACTCCCGAACCAGAAAATACATCCGAACTCGAACCTTCGATTACACAGGATTCAATTTGGATAAAGAATGATGATGAAGTACAAGTATCTGCTAATCGATCAAAAATTATCACATCTTGTCCGGGTTGATTGCTTGAGAGATCAAGCTCTATCATCGCAATATCAGTGTATCCATTCACGTCATAAACTGGTATGGACAAATTTACCAATTCTGAGGGATGAACCCAAACCGGAGATGGTTTATTCCATGAAATATCATCTATAGGAACACGTGGCGAACCATCGTCTGAAATCATGACATTGAAGAGAGGATCATCAAAACTTCCTCCATCCATGAGATTGCCGGCATCATCTGAAACCTCTAGCCATGCACTGAGATATTCTCCTTGCTGAGCTCTTGCAGTGTCGACTGTGAATTGATAATCACCGATTAAATGAGATGTGTTAATTGGAACTTCCATATCAATAGAGTTAATTTCGTTTGATTGCATTATACCATCAAAATTGAAATCATCTATCCAAGACCTCCAATAATGTGCCTGAGCATTTGTTGGTAACGAGGGTCTGTCTGCAATGGAGAAAGTAAATGTTGATTTTCTTGATGCAGGTTTATGGTCGTATTTTTCAACAGATTGCTCCATCAGATTTGGAGATATTGGATCATAAGTCATTAAACCAAATCTAGAGACCTCATAGTGAATGCCAACGTTTTCTAATGGAACAAGTTCGACTTTCAAATCAATGCTATTTCCTATACTGGGTATCGAGAAGTCAAATGATTGGAAGCCGTTGAAAATAATCGAAGAAGAATTAACCAGCATATCGTCTGAATACAGGTTGACTTGGACTTGCCCTGTCCTTGGCTTTGCTCTTTCATCTATTCCTTCAAATCCGAGGTTTATCTCTATCTGTACATCGTCGCCCGGAAGAATTTGTCCGTCAGATGGATCAACTAAAACACCGCTTGAGGTCCTGATTCCCCATGATTTCAGTGAAACATCATTTTCTATTCCCAAGGACGAACCCAGTCCAAACACAGTAGTTGCCGGCAGCATTGGTCCTACGGATGTGATGAAATTAACGGAAATTGATGCTGATTCCTCGTCATCCCAATCCGATGGTAATTTGAATTTTGAAACGATTGAAATGAATCTTCCATCCCCGAGATAATCTATGGAACCCAACTCGTTTTGATATTCCCATATTAGTTGTTTACCAGATTGAGTGCAGTAAGAAGCAACATCTCCCTCAATTGCCAAAGACCGAACTGGACATGTCGTAACAGAGTTCAGATTTTGACCCTGAATTAGAATTTGAACATCCCAATTTCCACCAATTGCATCAGATTCGATATTCGTTAAGCCAAGAGGCGAGCCATCAAAAGTAGCATTCACTTCTATCCAGTCATCTGAAGGAGTGAGAGTGTCATATGCTCCCTGAATATCCATACTTACGGCAGCAATGGAAGGATTAGTACGCAACTCGAGTAATTTAACTCCAACGGAGCCATCTGAGTCCATTTTTATCGGCAAACTAACCGTTTTGAATCCCCCCTGCGAATTCACTTTTCCTAACTCTTGATTTAACGCCAGGACTATCGGATTGAGAGCAGTTAATCTCAACGAAGGCTCGTAATCATAATTTGCAGCAATACCTCCAAACAGTACATTTCCATCATTTGTTGAATCAACGCTGATTCTTACCTTAGCCATTACAATTCCATTGTTAGAGATTGTATCAGAAGTGCTAGAAATAGCGGCGTTTAAGGAATTAACATCTTGTGATGATAGATATTGATTTGAGATCCCAGAAAGTGTACCCAAGTTCATCAATGCAACCGATGTTCCTCCAACCGATATCGTCACTGATGTACCCTGCAAATCTCCTGCTGGGGAATTAATTGCATAGCCAAATGATGTTACGCCTGAAACAGGCAGTAAAGTTTCAAATGATGCTGTTGAAGACTGAGAAAGATAAGACTCAGCCCACATACTTCCGTCGGAAAGAGTATCCTGGAACCCGAAGCGTCCCATACCTTGTTGGGCAAAACCCCATTCGACCGCTCCATCAGAACCAACATCAATTCCCATTGCCTTCGGAGCGCTTGATTGGATCAGCTCCACTGAAAACTTTGATATTGCTGTGTTTGAAGTTGATACTATCTTGAATTGTGCTTCATGATATGGCTTGTTGAGCATCAATAATCCAGTGCTTGGCACTTCGTATTCCCCGTCACTTAGAATCACGAATAGGCTGGCACCACTTGGCAGATTACACGAATTTCTTACCGCTGAAAAACCACTCCTGAAGACTCTCGAGTCTGTTAGAGCATCACCATTCCCAGATATCCCATTTTGGCTCCAAGTCATTCCGTTAAATAGCCAGCCTCGTTCTGTTGGATCTGACATAAAGGAATCGTTCCAATTATTTTCTAAATCTATAGAATCCAGCATTGGAGTGCCACTTGAGTCAGCCAACATATGAATCTTAATTCTCAATGAAGGATATCTCTCGTAATCGATTGCCCCTAAATCGAAATGTTGCACGGTTAATGAATCAAAACCAGGGATGATAGAGTTGGTAGTTGCATCTATTAAACTCCACTCAAAGTTTGCTTCAGAAGGTATCAAACCATTAAAATTTAGGTGACCATGAGGTCTTAAAGTTTCAGAAAGACCACCTGAACCGAATGTTGGACTAGTCCAATTACCTTCACCAGATCCTGCCAAACCGCCAGCAGGTTCGATTAGAATATCATCAATATTCCATCCAGTATACTGAACTGAACCATCGGTTGTTCCAATTCCAAACCTGATTTGGAATGCAGGATTACCGCTGATGTAATTCCCAATACTGTGAGTTTGTTGAGAAAAACTATTCTCTACCATGGTTCCACTATTGGACCAAATGTTCTGCCAAGAGCCTTGAGAATTTTTCACTTGGACATAGGCGTGGTCGTAATATGATGATTCAATCTGAAGTTTTCTGAAATACTTTAGTTCCCAAGATCCAGAGCACCCACTGCAGTCCATAACTGGAGATTCTGCCCAGTGAGTAGCGGACATACCGCTTGGATAACTACCAACGTGGCTGTAAAGAGCCTTAGTTCCAGAATTCACTCCCGCTGCTTGACCGAGCGTAGTATCAAAGCCATGGAACCATGTTCCTGAATGAAGAGTCCAGGTAGTGTTCGCAGTTTCGAAATCCCATCCCCAACCTTGCGGCAAGACACTCAATACGGTTGAGTTAACATTCATAGAATCATACGTAGTAGTTGAGTGGTCGAATGAACCTGCATCATCAAATGACTCACCTCGGACCCTTGGCAAAGCAGATTGAGAAATGTCTAGGTCTAATCCAGTTATTGATTTGCCATCCTCAACAGAGAGTGTTAACGAATCGTCGGTTCCACCGGTTTCAGAACCTATTGTTATTTTTTGCACCTGATCAAACGGAGTAGTCTGTTTAGTTGTGTTTTCTAGGAGAGTTAAGTCAGCATTTGGTGGTAGTGAAATCAATGGAATGAGCATTATTGCACAAAGGAACAAAGCAACCCCCGCTGCACGCCTCCCTGTCTGCATTGGTTGGCAATCTTTAGTCAAGCATCTAAATGCTTCCTTTGATTATTCTCCCTCCGCTTAAAATTGGTGCAAAAAAAACTCTCAAAAATATATTACACCAAATCACTTTAGTCATTCTCATGCAAGATATCGAGGCACTGAAAAAAGAAGCCGGAATCAAAGCATGTGAATATGTCCAAAATGGGATGAAAGTTGGTTTAGGTACAGGGTCAACAGTGAAGTACACAATCATCGAACTTGCTAGAAGGATTATCGAAGAGGGATTAGAAATCACCGGCGTACCTACAAGTTTAGCTACAAAAGAACTGGCAGAGTCACTTGGAATATCTCTTATCGAACTTGATCAGACAAACGGCTTGGATATCGTGATTGATGGAGCAGATGAATTTGACCCTAGTTTCCAGTTAATCAAGGGAGGTGGAGCTGCGTTACTTAGAGAGAAAATCGTTGCACAAGCAAGTAATAAGATGGTGGTTGTAGCAGATGATAGAAAACAAGTAACAACTCTAGGTCAGTTTCCACTACCAATCGAAATTAATTTATTTTGTGCAGGAACAACTGTGAAGCAGATTGAAAAATTACTCAATTGTGATGTTAAAATTCGCAAGCAAGACGGTAAGGAACTGAAAACAGATAATGGAAACCTGATTGCTGATGCATTCACAGGTCCAAAAATCGCTGACCCAGTTTCTATCGAGACGGATATCCTCAAAATTGCGGGGGTTGTTCAGGTTGGTCTATTCAACAATATGTGTGATGTTGTTATTGTCGCAGGTAAAAATGGGGTAGAGGTATTAGAAAAACAATGATTCATTTCATTAATTCTTCCTTTGTTTTCCTCTTCACGCTATTTTCTAAACTAGAAGAATTGAATGGAGAATGAACTAGTTAGCGGGCCTGACGGGGTTCGAACCCGCGACCGATGGATTAAGAGTCCATCGCTCTACCTGACTAAGCTACAGGCCCAGCCGACCGTCCAACAAATCCTATTTAATCACAGCGGATTCAGTCCGTGTAAATTCATTTATCTATCTTTGAATCAAAGTTCCTGACTCTCCCCTGAGGGACGAAACTGCCTCGCCGGGACTACACAAAATCGCAACCATGCTAGGTACATGACTTACCGCTTCAATCAATGAGCCAATTTTTGGTGCCATGCTGCCTGCAGGAAAATGACCCTCTTCGAGATATCTTAATGCTAATTCGACTGAAATCGAATCGAGCGACTGCTCATTTTCTTTCCCGAAATTAAGTTTGACTGAATCAATACCTGTTGAAATAACTAGTGCATCAGCCTTGAGAGATATGGCTAGCAAAGCGCTTAATCGATCTTTGTCAACTACTGCCTCTACTCCCTTAATTTT
>MDTD01150639.1_pt1 | contig 18692 bp, 18 predicted proteins | sample 811221 | NCBI WGS metagenome assembly MDTD01 (sample SAMN05326646, study PRJNA326480) | marine metagenome | isolation source: seawater | place: Pacific Ocean: South West | collected 2011 | reverse complement strand
GGCTGGGTGTGGAAGTGCGGTAACGCATGTAGCTGACCAGTACTAATAGCTCAATTGGCTTGATTTATGCACTGAAAAAAATTTTTAAGATTTTTATAGATAGTAATTTATCACCTGTAAAAAACATCTAAATACCAACCCTCTTTTTTATTATTATTTTCTAGATGTTGAGATTTAAAACCTGCCTTTGCAAGCATTTCATAAATTTGATCAGACTTCTTACTCAACTCATTTTTATCAAAAACATATTCACCCACTTTTTTAGATCCATATTTCATCTCAGTTACTATGGATTTTATTTTTGGGTTTTCTAAAAAATTTCCAAATCCTTCCAGCACCTCTAACTCAAAACTACCAACATCAAGTTTTATGTAATTTGGTACTTTTAAAACATTATTTTGCAAAATATCATATACTGAGTTGGAAAATAACTTATATTTATGTTTTGGAGTATTAATTTTTTTATTTTCAAAGTCAAAATTTTTTCCTAACGAATTAAATTGATCACCTAAACTGTCTTTGTCCTCTTTAAGCATCAAAAAACTATTACTTATATTACTTAGACCTAATTGAAAAATTGAAATTCTATTTTCAAAGTTATTTAAACTTATATTTTTGGAAATTGCCAAAACTGACGATGGAGAGCACTCAAAGGTTATAATTTTTGTTTTTGATTTATGGGAGGCACAAAAAATGGAATAAACTCCTAAATTTGCACCTATGTCCCAAAAAATTGTATTTTCATCATCAGGCATATCTAAGATAAAATTTTCAACTAGTTTTTCTTTCTGTAAAAAATGATCAATCATCCATTTCGAATAATTTCCTGGTGTCCAAAATTTAATTTTTTTTTTATTTATCTCTACTTCAGAAATGTTCTCTGTATATAGTCTATCAAAAAGATGATTTATCAAGTTTCTTTTTTTAAAAATCTTATTTAAAATTCTATCTATGTTTCTCAATATTGAATAAATAAAAGATACAAGTACAGACATTAGATATTTATATAGATATCAAATTTTTTAACTTAATGCAAAATTCCTATTATATTAGATGTGTAATAACTATTGAATATTTCTTTTTTTGACTGATATAATGGACTTATAATGAAAAAATTAAGTAGGTGTGAAATTTGTGGAAATAAAAAATTAGACACAGTGCTTAATTTGGGAACACATCCTTTATGTGATGATTTAATTAAGATTGGAAGTACTCGAAAGTGTGCTGAATATCCAATTGAGATTTTATTTTGTAGAATTTGTTACACAGCTTATCAAAAATTCCAGGTATCAAAACAGACGTTATTCAGTAAAGATTATCATTATCGAGCTCGTATGACAGGAAGTGTACTAAGCGGGATGCAAGATCTTGTAAATTCTATCGAAAAAAAAGTAGGTACTTTAAAAAATAAAAATTGCCTAGATATAGGATGTAATGATGGAAGTCTTCTTAATTTTTTTAAAAAAAAAGGATGTAAAACCTTGGGTGTTGAGCCTACAGGGGCTGCTAAAGAATGTAAGCACAAAGTAATTAATAAATTTTTTGATAAAAATACTGCCACACAAATAAAAAATTCGAATTTTTCTCCAGATATTATAACTTTTACAAATGTATTTGCTCACATAGAAGATTTGAACAATTTGATAAATAATTTAAAAATTATTGTATCTCCAACTACTGTTCTTGTTGTTGAAAATCATTATTTGGGATCAGTTTTAAAATATGGGCAGTTTGATACTTTCTATCATGAACACCCAAGAACATATAGTTTTAAATCTTTTCAACATATTGCAAAGATATCGAATATGAAACTTTTTTCTGTACAGTTTGTAAGCAGATACGGCGGAAACATTAGAGCCTATTTTGGTAACAATATTTCTCAAAAAAATATTACAAAAAAAGAAAAAAACTTTAATAAATTATTTTTAAAAATGAAAAAAGATATGTTTACGTGGAAAAAAAAAACCAGGAAATTTATTTCTATGTATGTAAAAAAAAATGGCAAGCTTATAGCTAAGGCGTTTCCTGGTAGAGCCGCAATATTGATAAAGTTATTAAATTTAAATGAAAAACATATTTCATCAGTATATGAAATAAAGGGCTCTGTTAAAGTCAATCATTATGTTCCTGGAACGAAAATTCCAATACTACCAGAGTCACAGCTCTATAGAAAAAAGGATTTAAATAGGCCAATACTTAATCTAGCTTGGCACCTGCCTAAAGAAGTGAGAAGAAATTTATTAAAAAATGGGTATAAAGGAAAAGTGATAGATATTAAAAAATTCCAAAAAATATAAAGTTTTTAATTTTACTCAAATTTTGAAAAATTTGGGGGCTAAACCCATTTTTAAGACCTGTTTATATCTAAAAATATTGACCTTAGGAGATAAATTAACTCTTTAATGGGTTTTCAGCGCTTACAATAATGCAATTATAACGATTATTTGTTTGATTGTTCAAAAATTGAACTATATAACTGTTCAAAATTTGAACATGAAAAATAATAAAATTAACCGCGAAGATCATTTTGAACTTCTTAGAAAAATTCAAAAAAAACCACAATCAAGCCAAAGAGAACTAGCAGAAGAATTAGGTTTCAGCCTTGGTAAATTAAATTATTGCTTAAAGGCTTTACAAGAAAAAGGATTAGTTAAATTACAAAATTTTAAAAAAAATCCAAAAAAAATGAATTATTTTTATGTTTTAACTCCCGAAGGAATTACGGAAAAAACCAAACTGACAATTAACTTTATGAAAAGAAAAATGAAAGAGTATGACGAATTAAAAAGAGAATTAGATGAGAAAGACAAATGACTTTTCCAAGAAATTTTAAACCTTCAAAAAAATTTGATTTAATTAGATTGGGTAAAGATAATGATGGAGGCTATTTGGTTGGAAAAAATACAATTTCAAAAACAAAATTTTTGGTTTCTCTTGGTATAGGAGATGACTGTTCATTTGAAAAGGATTTTTTAAGGATAAACGAAAAAGTAAAGATTTATTGCTATGATAGGCAACCCTTAACTAAAAATTATTTTATTAAAGAGATAATTAAATCGTTTTTTGTTCTAGATTTTAAAAATGTAAATCATTTTATAAATGTTAACAAAGATTACAAAAAAACATTCGGAGAAAAAGGGGTAAAAAAAAGATTAATTAGATATAAGAGTTTAACCAAAATTATTAACGAGAATAAACTAAATTTTGATACTTTTTTAAAAGTAGATGTTGAGGGAGCCGAATACAGGATACTAAATGATATTTTGGAATACCAAAATATCTTTACGGGCATAGTTCTAGAGTTTCATGATGTTGACTTTCATAAAGAAAAGATAAAATCTTTCATAGACAGCTTAAATTTAGATTTAACGCATATACATGCCAATAATAGTTCTGTTATTGATATGGAAAATGATCCTACATGTATAGAATTAACTTTTGAAAAAGATCCTTCAATAGTAGGTGAAAATCCTGTTTTACCTCATCCTTTAGATCAAAAAAGTTTTTCTTACTTAGAAGACAAAAAAATTAATTTTGAAAAATAATGATAGAAAAATTCAATTTACTATTAAATACAAAATATAAAATTGCCTTTTTATTAATTTTATTATCATACTTTCTTTTAACATTGTTAGAATTATTAAGTATAGCATCTATACCTTTGTTTGTTACGTATATTATTGATCCAAATTTGCTAGTAAGCAAAATCCCTTTTGAAAGTTTAAAAAAAGAAATTTTAATATTTTACGAAATAATTCCTCAAAAAAAAATTATACTTAGTTTTTGTATAATTTTATTTTCATTTTTTTTATTTAAAAATATTTTAAGTTTCTTAATTTATTACTTTGATGCAAGATTAAACAGAAATATAAAATATGAAATCAATAAAGATCTGTTCAAACATTATCTCCTTGAAGACTATAATTTTCATTTAAATACAAATCCTGCCATAATTCAACGAAACATATTTTCCGCAACAACAGCTTCAAATACAATTAATACTATAACAATTTTTTTTAAAGAGTGTTTATTACTTTTAGGTCTTATTTTACTTCTTCTCTTCTCTGAATTTAAAGCAAACTTATATACAGTCTTATCTTTTTTAATTTTTGCAATTTTTATTTTTGCAACTATAGGAAATACTATTAAAAAAAAAGGTGTACAGCATGCATATTTAAATTCTCAATTAATTAAAGGCATTCATCAATTTTTAGGTTCTATTATAGAAATTAAAATTAAAGGAAATGAAAACTTTTTTTACAAAAATTATAAAAAAGATATTTTAAGAACAGAAACAATTTTGATGACGCTTAAAGTTGTAAAAACATTGCCAAAAATTTTCTTTGAAATTTCAGCTGTGAGTTTCCTACTTTCTTTGGTTTATTTAATGTCGAAAGATTCAAAAGATTTAATAGAAATTATACCTTTTGCAACTTTGTTAACATTAGCAATTGTAAGGGCAATGCCCTCAGTTACAAATTTAATGACATCAATGACAGATATTAAATTTCAGTTACCTTATATAGATATTATTTCAGAAGACCTAAAAAAAATAAAAAAAAGAAAAACATTCAATCTCAAAGATAATGGTTTAGATAAAATAAGGTTTACTGAAAAAATAACTCTTAAAAACGTAAATTTTTCTTATGGAGGTAAAAAAAATATACTTGAGGATATAAGTTTTGACATAAGTAAAGGCGAAAAAGTTTGTATATCTGGCCAATCCGGATCAGGCAAAAGCACTTTGATAAATTTAATATTAGGATTGCTTAAACCCACTAGTGGAAAAATTTTCATTGATCAGGAAGAATTAAAATTCAATAAGAAAATTGTTTGGGAAAATTTGTCTTATGTTCCTCAAAATTGTTATTTAATTGACGACACAATTTTAAAAAATATTGCTTTCGCAGAAAAGGAGGACGATATTAATTTAAAAAAAATTGATAAGATATTAGAAATTTGTGCCTTAAAAAATTTTGTTAATTCACTAGCCGATGGCATAAATACAAAAGTTGGTGATAGAGGTGTAAGAGTATCAGGTGGTCAAAAACAAAGAATAGGAATAGCAAGAGCCCTGTATAATAATCCGAAAATTTTATTTTTAGATGAGGCGATGAGTAATCTAGATAAAGAAAATGAAAATTTAATAACAAAAAATTTAAAAGAAAATTATACAGATATAACAATAATTTCTATATCTCATCACAACAGATTATTAAAGAATTTTGATAAAATTATAAATATCAATAATGGAAAAATAAATGAAATTTAAAATTTGTATTATTGGCTTAGGATACGTTGGTTTGCCTTTATCACTTGAATTTTCAAAATATTATAACGTTATAGGTTTCGATAAAGATACTCAGAGGGTAAAAGAGCTAAATAATTTTTTTGATAGAAATAATGAATTTGAAAAATCAGAGTTAAAAAAATTTAAAAATATAAAAATTACAAGCAATAAAAATTTTTTAAAAGATTGTAATATTTTCATAATTACTGTTCCCACGCCCGTTAAAAAAAACAAAAACCCAGATTTAAATCCATTAAAAAAAAGTAGTGAATTAGTAGGAAGATTCTTAAAAAAAAAAGACATTGTAGTTTACGAGTCCACTGTTTATCCAGGATGCACAGAGGACTTTTGTGTTCCTATTTTGGCGAAATACTCAAAACTTATATATAAAAAAGATTTCTTTTGTGGTTACTCTCCCGAAAGAATAAACTTTGGAGATAAAAAGCATAAATTAACCAATATAAAAAAAATTACTAGTGGATCAAATTTAAAGATTTCAAATATAATTGACAAACTCTACTCCAAAATAATTAAAGCTGGAACTTATAAGGCAGAAAGCATTATAATTGCTGAGGCTGCAAAAGTTATTGAGAATACTCAAAGAGATCTAAATATTGCTTATATAAACGAATTGTCAATTATATTTAATAAGTTAAAAATAAATACCCAGAAAGTTTTAAATGCAGCAGCATCAAAATGGAATTTTGTAAATTTTAAGCCAGGTTTAGTCGGTGGCCATTGTATAGGTGTAGATCCCTATTATTTGACATATAAATCTAAAAAAATTGGTTATAATCCAAAACTAATTTTAAAAGGAAGAGCAATTAATGACGAAATGCCAAAATACATTTTTCAAAAAGTTAAAAAAATTATAAAAAGTAAATCCAAAGTTTTATTCCTTGGCGCATCATTTAAAGAAAATATACCAGATTTTAGAAATTCTAAATCTCTTAATTTGTTTAAACTAGTTAAAAAAAAATATAAGGTGGATTTGGTAGACCCTTTAATAAATCCAAAAATATTTAAAGAAACAGAAAAAATCAATATTTCAAAAAAAATATTAAACAATAATTATGACGCTGTAATTGTTGCGGTAAGACATGACAAAATAAAAAAAATTGGTCTAAACAAAATAATTAAAGTCTCTAAAAAAAATGTAATCTTAATCGATATATTTAACTTATTTAAGTCTAAAACTAACAAATTTGAGTTGTAAAATTATGAAAGTATTTATCCAAGCTAGAATGACATCCCATAGATTGCCAGGCAAGGTTTTAATTAATATTAAAGATAAGAAAAATACTCTTGATATGATTATAGATAAGTTAAAAACAATTTTTCTTGTTAAAAATATCATAGTTTTAACATCAAAACAACGTAGAGATAATGAAATTGTTAAATACTGTAAAAAAAAAAAAATTAATATTTTTCGAGGCCCGTTAAACAATGTTGGTTTAAGATATCTTTTGGCATTAAAAAAATATTCAACTAAATATTTTATGCGTCTTTCAGCAGATAGTCCGTTAATTGATAAAAATATCATTTTAAGATTAAAAAATTTTAATGATAAAAAAAAATATGATATTATTACAAATGTATGCCCGAGATCTTTTCCAAAGGGGCAATCTGTTGAAATACTGTGCAGTAAGTCTTTTAAAGAAAATTTTAAATTTTTCGAAAAAAAGGATTTAGAACATGTAACAAGTTTTTTTTATAGAAACAAAGCAAAGTTTAAAATAAAGAATTTCAAAAATAGCGAAAATTTTAATAATCATTCTATTGCTTTAGATACTAAAAAAGATCTGCTTCAAATTAAAAAGTTGTTTTTTCACTTTAAAGATTGCCATGAATATTCTTTTAGAAAAATTTTAAAATGTAAGGAAAAATTAAGATATGAAAAAAATTAATGTGGGAATAATAGGTCTGGGAGTTGGTTTTAAACATCTAAAAAATTTAGAGAAAATTAATAAAGTAAATAAAATTTATTTTTTCGATTTTAACCTTAAAAAACTAAATAAATTACCAATTATAAAAAATTCAAAAAAATTTTTTAAAGTGAATAATGAGAATGAAATTTTTCAGAATCCAGATATAGATCTGGTTTGTATTTGTTCATATGACAATTACCATTTTTCTCACGTGAAAGAGTCATTAAAAAATAATAAACATATTTTTGTTGAGAAACCACTATGTTTAACATCAAATGAATTAAATTTTATAAAAAAAAAAGTAACACAAAAAAAAAATATTTTTTTATCCTCAAACTTTGTACTGAGAGAAAATTCTTTCTTCAAAAAAATTAAAAAAAAAATTAAGAATAAATATTTCGGTAAAATCTATTTAATCGAAGCAAATTATAATTACGGAAGATTGGAAAAAATAGTATATGGTTGGCGTGGAAAAATTAGAAATTATTCTGTGACACTTGGCGGAGGTATACACCTAATTGATCTTATAATTCAACTAACTAATAAAAAGATGAAATCTGTAATTTCTCATGGCAATAATATTTCAACTAAACCTTATGGTTTTAAATTTTATGACTGTGTATCCTCAATAATTAAATGTTCAGATGAGTCAACAATTTCTCTAATATCTAATTTTGGATCGATAACACCCCACCATCATGTTTTAAAAATTTATGGCACAAAGGCAACAGCAATATATGACTTGAATAACTTTTTACTTATAAATAATAAAAATAAGAAAAAAATTTTTAAATTCACAAGTATCAAAAATATAAAAACAAAAAACTTGAAAGATTTCATTGACAAAATGGTTTCTGATAAACGAAATGATAAAAAAATCCTATTTAAGGAAAAAAATGACTTAATCAAGATCACCCAACATTGTATAGAAATCGATAAATCAATAAGATCTAAAAATTGGAGAAAAATTTAATATGAAAATTGATTTTGGGAAACCACTTATTAATAATAAAGAAAAAAAAATTGTAGATAAAGTACTCAATTCACCAATTCTTGTTCATGGAAAATTAATGCAAAAATTTGAAAGTATGTTTTCAAAATTTACAAAAGCTCCATTTGCAATAAGCACATCATCTTGTACGGCCGCAATGCATCTGTTTTATTTAGCTTTAAATCTAAAAGCTGGAGATGAAGTAATTGTATCTTCACAAACTCATGTTGCTACAGCACATGCAATAGAACTTACAGGAGCAAAACCTATATTTGTTGACTCCAATAAGGAAGACGGAAATATTGATATAAATAAAATAGAAAAAAAAATAAACAACAAAACTAAAGCTATTTCAATCGTGCACTATTTGGGTGTTCCTGTAGATATGCCTAAAGTTTTAAAACTTGCAAAAAAATATAATTTAAAAGTAATGGAAGATTGCGCTTTGGCAATTGGTTCAAAAATAAAAAACAAACATGTTGGTTTATTTGGCGATGCAGGAGCATTTTCATTTTATCCAGCAAAACATATGACCACAGCTGAGGGGGGAATGTTAATTTGCAGAGATAAGAAACTAGCAAAAAAAATCAAAATTATTAGAGGAATTGGTGTGGACAAATCATTCGATAAGAGAAAATTCCCTGGAATTTATAATGTGCCAGTACTCGGCTTAAATTATAGATTAAGTGAAATAAATTCTGCGATTGGTATTGAGCAATTAAAAAAAATTAAAAAATTCATCTATAAAAGAAAGATTAATTATAAATATTTTTTCAATAATCTTAAAAATGAACGTAGATTGAAATTAATTAATTTGAACAATTACAAAGCTTCAGAGATTTCACCTTACTGTTTCCCAATAATAATAAAAGACATTAATATTAATAAAAGGAGCAAATTGTTATTAAACTTAAAAAAATTTAATATAGGTACAAGTGTTTATTATCCACACCCGGTACCCAGATTAATTTATTATAAAAATAAGTACGGATATAAAAAGATTGAATTTAAAAATGCAGAAATTTTTAGTGATAAAATGATTGTTTTACCAATAGGTCCCCATATAAATTTTAAAATGATTAATTATATGTCTGATAAGATAAAAAAATTATTAACAAAAAAAATTTTATAATGAAAAAGATTTTAATTTTAGGTGGATGCGGGTTTATAGGACACAATTTAGCTAGAGAGTTAAGTAAAAATTTTCAAGTCTCTATAGCCGATAGTTTGCAAATTAATAATTTATATTCACTTGAAAATAACAAGGATAATTTACCAAATCCCGAACTTTCAAAAATTATTATTCAAGATAGACTCAAAATCATTAAAGATAACAAATTAAATTTTGTAATTCAGGATTTGAGAGATTATCATGCCACTTGTAGACTTTTTAATGAGATCAAACCAGATATAGTTGTACATCTTGCCGCTGTATCTCATGCAAATAGATCTAATAAAGATCCCCACACAACTTTTGATCATAGTTTGAGAACTCTTGAAAACGCATTAGATAATTCAAAAAAAAAAGTAGAGAAATTTATTTATTTTTCCTCAAGCATGGTTTACGGAAACTTTAAGGGTGATGAAGTAGATGAAAATTCAAATTGTGATCCTCTAGGTATATATGCTGCTTTAAAGTTTTCTGGTGAAAAAATTGTAAAATCTTATGGCCAAGTATTTGATTTAAACTACACAATTGTTAGACCATCAGCACTTTATGGTGAAAGATGTATAAGTCGAAGAGTTGGTCAAATATTTATTGAGAACGCTTTGAATAAAAAAGAGATAATCGTTGATGGCGATGGAGAAGAAAAGTTAGATTTCACATACATTAAAGATCTTGTTGATGGAGTAAAAAAAATTATCGAAAGTAAAAAATCAGATAAAGAAATTTTCAATATAACCTATGGATCATCAAGAAAAATAAATGAAATGATAGAAATATTAAAACAAAGCTTTGAAAATTTAGATGTCAAATATAAGAAAAGAGATAAATTAATGCCTCTTCGTGGAACACTAAATATCGATAAGGCTAGAGACCTTTTAAATTATCAACCTTCTTGGTCTTTGGAAAAAGGATATCCTAATTATATAAACTGGTATAAGGAAATATTTAAAATTTTTAATGAAAATAAATAAAAATTTTATCAAGGACAAATGGCTATCAAAAACTATTGGCAAACAAGTTTATTTATACAAAAATTATAACAACATTAACTTAGACTTACCAAAAAAAACACAATTTTCGTATATAAAGATAAATAAAAAAGAAAAGAAGAAAATTCAGATAATTAAAAAAAAAAATTTTAAGTTAATCAATTATAATATTACTTTCGAAAAAAAAATAACCCAAAGTAGTCTTTATGACAAAAATATTAGGTTAGCAAAAATAAAAGATAAAAAAAAGATACAAAATATTGCCTTAAATAATTTTAATCATAATAGATTTAGTTTAGATAGAAAATTAAAGAAAAAATCTAAACTAATAAAATCAGAATGGGTAAACAATTATTTTAAAAGAAAAAGGGGCGATGCATTATTTTTGATTGAACATAATAAGACAATAGCTGGTTTCGTTCTCTTAATATTTAATAAGCAAAATTTAATTATTGATCTTATAGCAATAGACTCAAAATATCAGCGAAAAGGATTGGGAATTAAATTAATAAATTTTATACAGTCTTATTACTATAAAAAATTTAAAAAGATAATTGTTGGCACTCAATTAAATAATAAAGCTTCATTAAAATTTTATAAACGAAACAAATTTAGAATTTTAAGAACTGAAATGGTATTTCACAAACATTTTTAGATATGAAAAAAAAACTTATTAAAACCGTTTTAGATCTTGAAAAAAAAGAACTGAACAAAAAAGATGTAATTTTTCTTGGTAATCACTGCAATTTTTTTGATTATGACAATAATGAACTTATGGATAATTGCAATGTTGAAAACAAGAATTGGAAAAATTATGACAATTTTATAAAAGATTACGACTATTTAATCAGTTTATATGATAAGCTTTTAATCAGTTTAGTCTCATCTTTAAATAAATTTCATAATATTGAAAAACAAAAAAATTTTTGGGAAATTATAGTTGGTCCATGGTTAATGACCTTTTGTGTAAATATTTTTCATAAATGGGAAATTACCCAAAATTTTATTAATGATGAAAATATTTATACAGAAATTGATAATGATATTAGACTTGAAAAACCTTATTCTTCAATTGAAAGTTATAAAAGAGACATTAACACTGAATTTTATAATCAATATTTACTTTCGAAAATATTTTTATTTCTAGATCAAAAAAAGGTTTCTAAAATAAAGATAATTCAAAAAAAGCTGAAAAGCGTCGGAACTTCAAATCATAAGATTACAAACAAAAAAATTTATCAAGGATTTAAAACATATTTAATTATATTGTTTAATAAAATTTTTTCTCATTTAACAAAAAAAAATAAGATTGTCATCTTAAGGAACTATTTGGGATATATAAATAATCTTAAATTAAATTTAAGTTTAAAACAACTACCTAATACTTATCAACATAATTTAAATGTGAAAAATTTGATCAAAAACAAAAAAAGAGAAAACTTAAACATATTTTTTAAGGGAAACAATTTACTTGAAAATTTTTTATTAAGTGAAATTTCTGATCACATCCCGGAAGCATTTTTGGAAAAATTTGATGCTGTTTTGGATGAAATAAAAAATTCTAACTTACCCTTAAATCCAAAAAAAATTTTTGTAACAAATTTTACTTATAACACTTTTTTATCTTTCTATCTTGCAATGTGTAAAGATAAAGGAAGCAAAATAATCTCTGGTCAACATGGCGGATGTTATGGACAATATGATAAACACTGGGTTGAAGAATTTGAAATAAGAGTTACTGATAATTTTCTTACATATGGTTGGATGTCTAGAAATAATTCAGAAAAAACAATCCCTGTTGGAATATTGAAGGCAATAGATAGAAAAAATCAATTCTATAATAAAAATAAAAAAACAATACTTTTTATAATAAGAGCACGATCTAAATATATAAATAAATTGGATTCTGGGACAAGATCAAATGATAGATTTGACTATTTAAATGATATATTTTTTTTAATTGAAAATTTGAGTAAAAAACTTAAAAAAAATTCAAAAATTAGACTTCGTGACACCGATCTTGGCTGGGCTGAACATCCTAGATTTAAAAAAAAATTTCCTGATATAAAAATTGATTATGGAACATCGAATATTTATAGATTAATGAAGAATTCAAAAATCGTCGTATCGACAAGTTTAAGCACAAGTTATCTTGAAACCTTATCAATGAATATTCCCACAATTATTGTTACAAATTTTGAATTAGAACCAGTAAGAGCTGAATGTAAAAAATATTTAGAATTGTTAATCGAATCAAAAATTTTACATTTAAACTCTAACACTGCTATAACACATTTAAATTCAATTTACGATAATGTTGAAAATTGGTGGTTTGATCAAACTTTACAAAATAATGTCAAAATCTTTTGTGAAAAATATGGAAGGTTGAATTATAAAATAAATGAGGATTTAAAAAAAATTTTAGATTAAATGAAAAAATATAACGCTGGAATAATTATCTTAGTTGCAAGAACTCAAATTTTAAAAAAAACTTTAAAATTATTTTATGAAAATTGGAACTATAAATATGATTATCCCGTATATCTTCATACTTTTGGAAAAATTATTTCAAAAAAACAGATGAAAGAAATTAATGATAATATTAGTAAAAATATTTATCTAAAGGAAGTTGAGTATGGTGTACCTGAAAATATAAAAGAATCAGAGTTATTTTACAATAGAACATATAATGATTATGTTAAAAATCGATTTCCCAAAAAAAGAATAGGCTATTTACATGTACTTAGATTTTCCACAAATATAATTACTTTTGGAGAAAAAGGTTGTTTCTCAAAAGAGATGGAAAAATTTGATTACATTTTAAAATTTGATGATGAATCCTGGTTTAAAAAGAAAATTGATTTTGACTTGTTTGACATACTTGATGATTATGAAATGGCTACCGCGTATGCGGATGGAGATGGAGTCCCGTTAAAAATACAAAGAGAGACAAGGGAAAATATTTGGGAATTCTATAAAGGCTATATAAAAAAATTTGGGTATGTGCCAAAAAGCAAAATTTTACAGGATGCTTTAAAAAATGATGATGAAAATCAAATTCATAATTTGAGTTATAAATGTGGAAATTGCGAATTGTACAATATTCCAAAAATTTTAAAATATCCTATTAAAGAATACTTAGATTTTGCAAATGAATACGGTGGAGACTATAAGTACAGATGGGGTGATAACGAGGTATTAGGTTTGTTTGCTTATACTCATTTTGACAAACCTTTTTATGATTTCAAATTTAAAGAAAAAGATATTTATTCACCATCGTTTCCAAGTATATATACAGATGGTTATGCACCGTCACCAGGCGATAGATTAAATGTAAATACTAATATTTTAGTTTATATCTTTACCAAACTCAAAAACTTTTTAAAGAAATTCTTAAGGTGAAAATTTTTTTTGATTACAGAATTTTCTTTCATCAAAAATCTGGTGGAATTTCAAGATATATAATTAATTTATCTAAACAATTTGATAAAATGAATAAACCTAATTTTATTTCATCACCAATTCATTTTAACACAATGTTAAAAGATTATTATAAAGACAAGAAAGATATATTTGGAAGATACATTTATAAAAAACCAAGGTTTACAAATTCTGCAATAAATTATCTAAATATTTTAATTACATTTTATAATTTAAAAAAAAATAATCCCAATGTTTATCATCAGACGTATTATGGAGACTTTTTGTGTGAAAAAAAGATTATAAAAGTAGTCACTGTTCATGACTTAATACATGAAAAGTTTCATCAAAATTACGGATTTGACAAAAACTGGAGACCCAAACTTAACAGTTTGCAACAAGCAGATAAAATAATATGTGTATCTCAAAATACAAAAGATGATTTAAATAAATTTTATGACGTTAAAAATAAGGATGTTAAAGTTATTTATCACGGATCTGATCATTTAACTTCAAAAAAAGATTTTAAAGAAAAAAGTAAAAGAGAAAATTTTATTTTATATGTTGGGGGCAGAGGCAAATATAAGAACTTTAGAAATTTTATTGAGTCTTACGCAATCAATTATGAATTAAAAAAAAATTTCAAAGTTGTATGTTTTGGAGGGGGTAAATTTAATAAAAAAGAATTTGAGATATTTAGAGATAGAAAAATAGAAGATCAAATTTTATATAAGCAAGGCAGTGACGAAAATTTAATTGATCTTTATAAAAAAGCAGCATGTTTAATTTATCCTTCGTTTTATGAAGGTTTTGGCATTCCAATTATTGAAGCAATGTCATTTGGCTGTCCTGTTGCAGCAAGTAATTCAAAATCGCTTAAAGAGAGTTGTGGTAAATTTGCCTTCCTTTTTGATCCAACTGATCTTAGCGAAATATCAGAGAATATAATTAAAGCCATAAATTCAATTAATGACAAAAACATTTCACAAGGTATCTCACATGCAAAAAAATTTACTTGGGATAAATGTGCAGAAGAAACTTTAAATTTTTATGAAAACTAAAAAAAAACTTATAATATTAGACATTTCCTCAAATTTAAAACTACATAGAAATAACTGCTATGTGGTCAAGATTGATATGGGAAATATCGACCTAAAAAATTTCAGAGATTTTACACATAATTTAAAAATTAAAAAAAACAATTTATATTATAACAAGATTATTTCATCACAAATTCTAGAATATATTAAAAAATTCAAAAAATTTTTACCATTAAAATTTTTGTTAAATTTAGAAATTGCAAATTTTAGAGAGGATAAAGTTGATTTATTTGACAAAATTAAGTGTTTTTTAGAGATTAAAAAATTAAGATTAGATAAACAATTTGATGTAGAGGTAATTTCTGACAAAAAATACTCTAAAAATATTTATCATCAACTATTTAGAAAATTTAAATTATTGGATGTATCCAAAAATAAAAAAATAAACTTTCAATTAAAATATTTTTATTCAAGGACAAGGTTTACTATAAAGATTTTTTTTGTTACCTTATATTTAAAATTATTTCATAAAAAAAATATCCGAAAGAACATTTGGCGCTAAGTATTTATCCAAATATGAATTTAAAATTTGTAAATAGTTTATATAAATTAAAAAAACCTACATATCTAAATTTTCTAATTAGTGACGAAACACATACGGATACAAATTTTTTCAAAATCATAAAAAAAATTAATGTTTTATCTAAAAAAGAATTTTTTAATATTGAACAAGAAGTACAGTTAAAGGACATAATTTTTGATTATTTTAAATCTTTAAAAATGGCAAAATTAATAAATGAGATGCAAAACACTAACTTAATTATTGAAAAAATAAATTTTAAAATACTATTCCAAAATTATTTTTTAGTATCTCTTTTAAATATTTCAAAAATGATGAACTATGAAAAACCCCTAATAAAGATATTTGATAGAAAGAGTAAAATAAAAGAATTTCATTATTTTTTGTTTGAGTATAATTTTGGATTTTTTATTTCAAAAACAATAAAATCTATTAACTCAGAAATTAAATTAATTGGATATCAACACGGTATTTTTGGAAAAAATACTCCATGGCTAGATGTTATAAATAAATCGAAGCTTGATAATTTATTACCAGATAAAATATTTTACCTTTATAAAGAATCTAAAAAGGCGTATTTAAAAAAAATTTCAGCAGTATTTAAACCGAATTTGCACAACATAGACAACTTTGATAGAAAACTTTTACCTACTATTGAAAGATCAAGCCATAATTGTCTTATCTACCTAGGCTTGCATGACGGAGAAGATATAGTTAATCAAACTTTATACGATACTAGTTTTAGTAAAAAATTTAGAAAAATATATTTTAAATACCATCCAAAAAAAAAGGACATAATTTCTAAGTTCAATAAAAATGATCTAATAACTTTTATTGAGGATGTAAGTAAAATAAAAGTCAACTCAATATACCTGTCATCTAGCTCATCTTTGTCCTATATTTTCAAAGAACTGAAAATTTCATATGACTTCTTTGATATACCTTATAAATCTTATAAAAAATGAAATATAAATATAATAAAAAAAAAAAAATTTTTTTTGAAAAAAAAGAATACCTTTTCAAGAGCCAACTATTTCATAAATTCAAGAGTGTTAAAAAAGAAGGTGGTCTCAGAACAAAAAAAAAAATTAAAGAGCCATATTTTAATGAGCCACTAATTTCTATAATTACAGTTGTTAAAAATGGCTCAAAAAACATAAAGAGATGCGTTGAAAGCGTTCAAAATCAAAAAAATATTAATGTAGAGCATATAATTATAGATGGAGACTCAAGAGATAATACTCTGAAAATAATTAAGAAATATTCTAATAAAATTGATTATTGGATAAGTGAAAGGGACGAGGGGATTTATGACGCAATGAATAAAGGTTTAAGATTGGCGAATGGCAATTATATTGGGATACTTAATTCAGATGATTTTTACAAAAAAGATAGTTTAAAAATTGTAATAAAATATTTTAAAAAATTCAAAAATTTGGATTATTTATTTGGCACTGTTCATAAAAAAAAAATATTGTGTGGATTTTGGCCAAAAAAAATAAAATGGAAATTTAACATTTATTCAGCACATTCTGTTGGTTTTTTTATTAAAAAAGATACTCAAAAGAAAATTGGTCTTTATGATAATAACTTCAAGTTTTGTGCAGATCGCGATCTTATTTATAGACTTGTGAAAGAGTCAAACTTCAAGGGTATGGCTACAAAAAAAAATGAATTAATTGGATATTTTTCTCCTGGTGGAGTATCTGAAAGCATGTCTTTTTTCAGTAGATTAATTGAGGAAACAAAGATTAGAATTAAAAATAAACAAAATTTATTTATAGTTTTAATTTTATTTTTAATTCATATTATTTATGAAGGAAAAAAATTTTTTTTTAAAGATCAATGAAAATTGCATTCATACCATCAACATTTTTACCAATTATTGGTGGAGCGGAAATTCAAACTCATAATCTAGGCAATAAAATTGCTGAGGAGCATGAGGTTGATATTTTTTTATTAAATTACACTAATATTAAAAAGAAAAAATACAACATAAAAACTTTACCACTCTTTTTAATAAATATTGTTTATTTATTAAAATATTATTTTTATCTAGATTTCACATTTTTTTATTCAATATATTTTAAAAAAATTATTGAAAAAGAAAAATACAATGTATGGCACTTTCATTCATTGAATTACAAAACTTTGTTATTTATCAATGTCTTAAGTAAACTTAAGCAAAAAATTGCTGTAACATTTCAAGGAGCTGATATTCAAATCCAAAAAAATATTTGTTATGGATATAGGTTAAAAAAAAAGTACAATCGATTATTTATAAAAACCATAAAAAAAATTGATATTTACTTTGCTATATCAGAAAATATTAAAAAAGAACTCTTGCTTTTAAATATTGATAAAAAGAAAATTTTTAAAGTCCCAAATGCTGTTGATATAAAAAAAATTAGGAAAATAAATCACCAAAAAAATAATAAGCTAACAATTTTAACTATTGGAAGATACGCAGAAAAAAAGAAGGGGTTTGACTTAATTGAAAAAGTTTCCAAATATTTAATTAAAGTAATTGATTTTCAATGGATAATAATAGGCAGAAATACAGATCAATTAAAGTTAAAAAATTTTTATATCAAAAATAAGAAAAATTTTTTAATTATAGATGAGATTAAAAACGATGGAAGCTACACATTTCCAAATAAAAAATTATTAAAATTTTATAAAAAATCGCATGTTTATGCTAACATGGCAAGAATCGAATCTTTCGGAATTACATTAATTGAAGCAATGGCCTCTTATCTGCCAGTATTAAGTTTTAAAACTAAAGGTGGTTTAGACCTAATTAAAAATAATAAAAATGGTTGTTTAGTTGATAATAATAAATTTCGTTCTTTTTCGAAAAAAATCATTGAATTTTATAAAAAAAAGCCAAATTTTAAAAAGTTTAATAATTTATATTTAAAAGAATTTGATTTAAAAAATGTTGCAAAAAAAACAATTCAAATTTACAAAAAATCACTCAACTGATATTTCTGTTATATTTACAATAGTTTTGAATAAGTTTAATAAAAGCTTTTCAATACACTTAAAATCTGACATAAGGAAATTAAAGAGACCAAAGAGTTTATATGAAAAATAAAAATAATTTATCAAGCAATAAAAGTTTTGGAATAGTATTCTTTATCGTTTTTGTTTTAATCGGATTATATCCAGCATTACACGGTGAAAATTTAAGATATTGGGCAATAATTATTTCATTAATTTTTCTTGTTCTCGGACTGATCCGCTCAAGTTTGTTAACACCTCTAAATATATATTGGTCCAAATT
>MDTD01121933.1_pt1 | contig 18696 bp, 17 predicted proteins | sample 811221 | NCBI WGS metagenome assembly MDTD01 (sample SAMN05326646, study PRJNA326480) | marine metagenome | isolation source: seawater | place: Pacific Ocean: South West | collected 2011 | reverse complement strand
TTGGAAAATTTTGGATGTTTTTCTGGCCATAAACAAGCAATAAAGTCACTGTAAGCCGGATTAGTATTAAATTTCCAACCGCTGGCCGCCTCGATAAGCTTTATTCCTCTATCAGAATAGTCGCGCTCCAACTCATTTATAATTGATACAATTTGTTTCTTATCAACATCTTCTTTGCTTTTTATGGCATAACCTATAATTTTGCTAGTTGATAATGGCTCTGGGGATGCAAGAATTAGCGCTTCAATTGCCGATTTTAGTGAGTACTTAGTGGTCATGACTGCTTAAATTTTGAAATAAACAGCTCATCCCCACGTTTAGCTTGCATTAGTTTAACAACACGGGCTTTAGCTAGCTCTAAAACAGAAACGAATGAAACCACTACTCCTTGAGTCGCTTCTTCCTTTAAAAATAATTTTTGAAATGGAACTAAGTCTGAAGACGCTACCAACCGCATAATCTTTTCCATCCGATCCTTTACTGATAAGCGCTCACCGATAATTTTATAAGTATCCCTGAGAGAAAGATACTTCAAAATAGTGCAATATACAGTTTGAATTTCCTCTATATCCGTATGTGCCTCTACAGTATTGAGTGGCTTGCTCACGGATATGACCACTTCATGCCATTCTCTGTAAAGCCTAGGAATCTCGTCTAATTTATCTGAAGCGCGCTTGATCTTTTGATACGCCTTTAATTTTTCAACAAGTTCCGCACGAGGATCCTCTCCATCCTGCTCGTCAGGTTGAGTTGGAATCAATACAAATGATTTAATTTCCGCTAGTGTTGCGGCCATGAGCAAATAATCACTTGCTAGGTCGATATTAAGCCGCTTCATCCTCGAAATATATGCGAGGTACTGCTCAGCTATGGGTAGTATGGTTAATTTCGAGATATCTAGATTCTGTTTTCTTATCATAAATAAAAGGAGGTCTAGAGGGCCCTCAAATTGATTTAACTCAACCTCAAGCGCTTCTTCGGGTATGAATAACCCTTTTGGCAAATAACTGATAGGTTTGCCTTGCAGATGCCCAATGGCGATTGTATTACTTTCGTTATGATGCAATTTGACTCAAACCTTTTTTGTCTAAGTTTAGTAAGTGACTATTTCTTTGAGATCGTTAAAATTTAAAAATGCTCATTCATTATAGCCAGATGATTTTAAGAAACATAAAAATAAACTATAATTATTGTAACAAATTTTATACAAAATTGATTAGTATTTCCCATAGATAGCAAATAAATTATGAGTAGAATTGAAAAAATAAGAGCCACACTAGAGCAAAATTTCAAACCCCATAAATTAGAGATATTTGATGAAAGTCATCTGCATGCTGGGCACGCAGGTGCCAAGTCGGGGAAAGGACACTTTAGGGTTTTGATTAGTTCGGAGCTTTTCAGAGACGTGCGTCAGATTAATAGGCACAAAATGGTGTTTAAAGCGCTAGGTGCACTTCTCGATACAGATATACATGCAATTAGTCTAGATATTAGCACACCTGATTAAAATTAGACTGCCTTACTTAAATTGTTTTTCTTCGGTTGAGCCCTTTAAGGCAGTAACAGAAGAGGAGCCCCCTTGGATGACCGTGGTAACTTCGTCAAAATATCCAGCGCCGACCTCTTGTTGGTGGCTTGAAAACGTGTATCCCCTCGACAGCGCCTGAAACTCTTTTTCTTGGACAAGATTGACGTAGGCGGTCATTCCATCTTTGAGGTAGCTTTGGGTCAAGTCAAACATGTGGTACCACATATTATGAATTCCAGCCAAGGTGATGAATTGATACTTATAACCCATGGTGGCTAATTCTTTTTGGAATTTTCCTATTGTCTTATCATCTAAGTTTTTCTTCCAATTAAAAGATGGGGAACAATTATAGGCTAGTAATTGATTTGGGTATTGTTTTTTCAAAGCTTCTGCGAATTTTTTTGCTTCATTCAGATCTGGCACTGCGGTCTCGCACCAAACCAAGTCGGCGTAAGGAGCATAAGCAATACCCCTAGATATGGCTTGTTCGATACCTGGCTTGGTAACGAAAAAACCTTCTGGAGTTCTTTCTCCAGTAATAAAAGGAGCGTCCCTGTCATCAACATCATTTGTTAAGAGAGCGGCTGCATTCGCATCAGTTCTAGCCATCAAAACAGTAGGTGTGTTCATGGTATCCGAGGCCAACCTGGCCGCTACTAGCTTTTGAACGGCCTCTTCTGTTGGAACTAAAACTTTACCACCCATGTGTCCACATTTTTTTACGGAGGCAAGTTGATCCTCAAAATGTACCCCTGAAGCCCCAGCTTTTATCATACCCTTCATTAACTCAAATGCATTTAATACTCCCCCGAAACCAGCTTCGGCGTCTGCAACTATTGGAGCAAAAAAATCCGTCTCGACACTACCTTTTTGCCACTGTATCTGATCTGCTCTCTGAAATGCATTATTGATTCTTGCGACCATAGTTGGTACTGAGTCAACCGCGTAAAGAGACTGATCAGGGTACATCGTTTCGGAAGTATTTCCATCCGCCGCAACTTGCCAGCCGGACAAATAAATTGCCTTTATGCCAGCTTTTACTTGCTGCACTGCTTGCCCACCGGTCAAAGCCCCTAAACAAGGTACAAAGTCCTCAGTATTCAGAAGATGCCAGAGCTTTTCAGAACCTCGCCTCGCAAGTGTATGTTCAATTTGAACACTGCCCATTAATTTAACTACATCTTCGGCTTTGTAAGGACGTAGAACATCTTTCCATCGCAAATCCGACTCCCACGCTTTCTCCAGTTCTTTTGCTCGGCTTTTAGCATCTAACATAATATAATTCCCTTTGTCTTAAATTAGTTCGTAAGCTTTTGTAGTTAAAAATAAAGGCATCGTATCCTCTAAGGTAAGCGAACGCAACAGTTCAATTGCTTTGTCATACTTATGGGCTACAAACCGTTCTTCGCCAATTTGCTTAAGAGTGGTTTTCGCTATTACCGTTAATTCGGATTCGAAAAAATCAAAATTGATTTCCCTGCCCGTGTCATCCGTTTTAACTTTGTGTTTGATCCATTGCCAGATTTGAGCTCTTGAAATTTCTGCAGTTGCTGCATCTTCCATTAAATTATTGAGAGGTACACATCCACTCTCACAAAGCCATTCTTGCGTATATTGCAGAGCAGTTTCTACGTTAAGTCTGAAGCCTGCTTCCGTTATCTTTCCCTCGGGTACCATCAATAAATCATTTTGCGTAATCACTAAGTTGTCTAAGGTTTTATCAATTTGATTGAACCCAGCCATATGCTTGGCAAAGATATCCATTGCGACCGGAATCAGGCCAGGATGAGCAACCCAAGTTCCATCATGTCCATTTTTAGCTTCTCTCAACTTGTCATTCTTTACTTTTTCTAACGCCTTACGGTTTGCTTCTTGATCGCCTTTAATTGGAATCTGAGCTGCCATGCCGCCCATGGCGTACGCCCCTCGTTTGTGACAGGTCTGAACCAACAACTTTGAATAACTCGAAAGAAAATGCGTCTCCATTCCGACCTGTAATTTATCAGGTAACACAAAGCTCTTGTGTTTCTGGAAACATTTGATAAAACTAAAAATGTAGTCCCATCTACCACAGTTCAACCCAACAATATGTTCTTTTAATTCCCAAAGAATCTCATTCATTTGAAAGGCTGCGGGCAAAGTTTCAATCAAGACCGTTGCTTTGATAGTTCCAATTTTTAAATCTGATTGTTCTTCACTATATTTAAAAATTTTGCTCCACAAAGCGGCTTCACTGTAGTGCTCTAATTTTGGAATATAAAAAAAGGGGCCACGTTTAGCCTTTGCCAAGATCTTAACGTTATGGAAAAAAAATAAGCCGAAGTCAACCAAACAGGCAGGTACGGACCGGTCCAAAAACTTTATATTCTTTTCTTTGAGGTGTAGGCCGCGCGGCCTGACTATAAGAGTTGCTGGATTCTCTTTGAGGGAATACTGTTTACCCTCCTCATTTTTAAATGTAATGGAACCGTTTACTGCGTCAAGTAGGTTTTTCTGCCCTTCCATCATTACTCTCCATGATGGACTAGAAGAGTCTTCAAAGTCTGCCATGAAAATTTTCGCCTCAGAGTTCAAAGCGTTGATAATCATTTTACGGTCTACCGGGCCGGTTATTTCAACCCTTCTATCAAGTAAAGCTTCCGGTATCTCTGCAACTTTCCAACTTCCTTTTCGTATTTTTTCTGTGTGACTCAGAAAGTTTGGAAATTTCCCATTATCAAAATCAATTTGTCTCTTTTTACGGTCTTCTAACAGCTGTTCGATCTCGCCTTGGAATTTTTCACAAAGATGCCCTAAAAACCGGACCGCATCTTCGGTTAGTATATGAATATAACTATCTGTATTTCCTACAATTTTTAGCATATTGGGACTCATTTTATACTTAATTTAAATGTTGTGTGCAAACTGGTTAAACCTTGCGTTCGTACTTAATTGTAGTGTTTCTCAGTGCCTTTCGTAATTTACGTTGCACTGCAAGATTTGTCAATCTCGGGGGCAAATAACCAACTTAGTTTATCAAATTGATTCAAAATTAATGGCTTTTTGATGCTGATTTTGTAGACTTAGAAATTGAGATTTTTCAGCCGTTACAGTATAGGGCAATAATATCCGTCATGAGTAAAAAAGTTAAAGAAAGTGGAAATCAGGATGTGGCCGTTAAAGAAAAGCCACCGCAAACCAAACAACCCCGCCTATTTAAAGTGATAATGGTTAATGATGACTATACACCGATGGAATTCGTTGTTCATGTGCTTGAATATTTCTTTAAGATGGACAGATCACACGCGACTCGGGTAATGCTAGAAGTCCATACCTCTGGCAAGGGGACTTGTGGTATATTTACTTTTGAGCTAGCCGAAACCAAATGCGCCCAAGTAGTAAATTACGCTCGGGAAAACGGACACCCTTTGATTTGTAACGTAGAACCAGACTAAAGACCATAAAAAGAGGACCAATTAAGTGCTTAGTAAAGAACTAGAGGAAACATTAAACAAAGCCTTCGAAAACGCTCGCGAGAAAAAACATGAGTTTATGACGGTAGAACATCTTCTTTTAGCACTTCTTGATAACGCAAGCGCGGCGAGAGTTCTCACAGCGTGTGGCGGGGAAATAAGAGCCCTAAAGCGTCAATTAGCGAACTTCATAGCAGACAGCGCTCCCATTATAGAATCCGGTGAATCCAAAGATACTCAACCAACTATTGGCTTCCAAAGAGTGCTCCAAAGAGCAGTCTTCCACGTTCAATCTTCTGGTAAAAAAGAAGTATCGGGAGCAAATGTATTAGTGGCAATTTTTAGTGAACGTGAATCACATGCCGTATTTCTTCTCAATCAACAAAACATAGCAAGGTTAGACGTTGTAAATTGCATATCTCACGGCCCACCTAAAGAAATGAGCGACGAACCCACAAACGAAGAAACTAGTGGCAATGAGGAGGAATTACCCGATAAAAAAGAGTCGGCACTGAGTTTATATGCGACTAATCTAAATGAGGTTGCAGCTGCAGGGAAAATAGATCCGTTAATCGGGCGAAAGGACGAAATTGAAAGAACCACGCAAATCCTTTGCAGGCGTAGGAAAAACAATCCGTTGTTTGTGGGAGAAGCTGGTGTAGGCAAAACAGCGATTGCAGAGGGCTTGGCTAAGAAAATTTTTGATGGTCAGATCCCTGAAATTCTGTCAACCTCTACTGTGTATTCATTAGACCTCGGTGCACTAATTGCGGGAACCAAATATAGGGGTGACTTTGAGGCTAGGTTAAAGGGTGTTATTTCCGAGTTAGAAAAACAAGAAAACAGTATACTATTTATAGATGAAATACATACCGTTATAGGCGCAGGGTCTGCCTCCGGCGGAGTTATGGATGCATCAAATCTAATCAAACCCGCGTTGACATCGGGTGCAATCCGATGTATCGGTAGCACTACCTATCAGGAGTACCGAAGCATCTTTGAAAAAGACAGAGCCCTTGCCAGGAGATTCCAAAAGATAGAAATACCTGAGCCCAGTAATGAGGAGGCCGTAAAAATACTCCAAGGTATAAAAGAAAAATTCGAATCTCATCATGGCATAAAATTTTCGAATCAGGCAATAAAATCAGCAGTTGATTTAACCAGCAGGCATATAAACGATAGATGTCTTCCAGATAAAGCAATCGACATTATAGACGAAGCCGGCGCTAGGCAACGACTTCTTCCAAATTCTAAAAAACGCAAAATAGTGGGAACCCATGAAATTGAAGAAATTATTGCAAAGGCCGCCAGAATACCACCAAAAACAGTATCGTCATCAGACAAAAGCATGCTAAAAACACTCGAAAGAGACTTAAAAATGGTCGTATTCGGCCAAGATAGTGCGATCGAACTGCTATCGAACTGTATTAAAATGGCTCGCTCCGGCCTAGGAAACAATGATCGCCCAATAGGTTCATTTTTATTCGCTGGTCCTACTGGTGTAGGAAAGACCGAAGTAACCATACAAGTTGCAAAAATGTTAAATCTTGAATTAACAAGATTTGATATGTCGGAATATATGGAAAGGCATACCGTATCCAGATTAATCGGTGCCCCACCCGGATATGTTGGCTACGAAAGTGGAGGATTGTTAACAGAAGCTATAAATAAAAATCCCCACTCCGTTTTACTTCTCGATGAAATCGAGAAAGCGCATCCTGAAGTGATAAATATACTACTTCAACTTATGGATCATGGAACTTTGACAGATGCTAATGGTAGGAAAACAGACTTCAAAAATGTTATTTTAGTTATGACTACAAACGCGGGAGCCCATCAATTGAATCGAAGTTCAGTCGGTTTCATTGAGCAAGATAACTCGACGGACTCAAACCAAGAGATATTAAAAATGTTTACTCCAGAGTTTCGTAACAGACTTGATGCTATTATCCACTTTTCGTCACTTTCTCCTGAGAATATCCAGAATGTAGTTGACAAATTTCTTTTCGAACTAGAAACCCAGTTAGATTGTAAGAAAGTATCGATCGTCGTTGATAAGAAAGCACGCCAGTGGTTGGCAAAAAAAGGGTACGATCCGAAAATGGGCGCGAGACCGATGAGACGCTTGATTCAAGATAATATAAAAAAATTAATAGCCGATGAGCTTTTGTTTGGATCACTTCAAAACGGCGGGCATGTTGCGGTGTCCAGTTCAAAAGATAGCTTAACTGTTAAAGTTTCAGAGAGCTTAATTAATGACTAACGATCCAAAGCGGTTTAGGGAAAACTTCGGAAGATATTTTGAAGATTTTGAAGCCGGCCACATCTACGAGCATAGGCCAGGAAGAACAATTAGTGAAACCGATAATACTTGGTTCACTCTGCTTACAATGAATACTCATCCGTTACACTTTGATAGAGAGTATGCAAAAAAATCAGAGTTTGGAAAAATTTTAGTAAATAGCACTTTAACGCTATCGATCGTGGTTGGTATGAGCGTTAGTGATGTAAGTCAAAAGGCCATAGCAAATCTAGGATGGAAAGAAATCAAGCTACCCAATCCTGTTTTTGTCGGGGATACCCTTTATTCGGAATCATTAGTTGTTTCAAAGAGAGCGTCGAAATCTAGAAAGCATCAAGGTATAGTGTCAATAGAGACTTCGGGAATCAATCAAAATGGTAATATAGTATGTACATTTGAACGAACAATGTTGATTCCATTCAAAGGGTTCGGTGTTGACGACGAAAATCTATCAATATGACTAGAAAAAAACTCAATTTGTTTAGCTCGAAAATTACTCAGCCAAAATCTCAGGGGGCTTCTCAAGCCATGCTCCATGCCACCGGTTTGTCTAAAGAAGATATGAGCAAGCCACAGGTTGGTATATCAAGCATGTGGTACGAAGGTAATCCTTGCAACATGCATCTCCTTGATTTGGCAGATATCATAAAAAAATCAGTCAAGAACTCGGGTTTAATTGGCTTTCGATTCAACACCATCGGGGTAAGTGACGGAATATCTATGGGAACAAGCGGTATGAGTTACTCTTTGCAGTCAAGAGATCTGATTGCTGACTCGATTGAAACCGTTATGGGCGGACAATGGTACGATGCAAATATATCTATCCCAGGTTGTGATAAAAATATGCCAGGCTGTCTTATGGCGATGGGAAGATTTAATCGACCCTCTATAATGGTATATGGAGGAACAATTCGCTCAGGAAAAAATGAACAGGGAGAACCTCTCGATATTGTGTCCGCATTTCAAAGTTATGGTGCTTATTTGTCCGGGGATATTAGTGAGGACCAACGAGCTGAAATAGTTCGTAAAGCCTGCCCAGGGGCAGGAGCATGCGGAGGAATGTATACCGCCAACACAATGGCTTCCGCGGCCGAAGCTATGGGCATGAGTCTTCCTTATAGCTCATCATCTCCAGCTACGTCTGAGGAAAAGAAAGAAGAATGTCGCACTATCGGCCACGCAATCTCCAAACTAATTCAAAACGACATTAAGCCGAAAGACATCATGACTGAAGAATCATTCTTCAACGCTATGACCATCGTTTCAGCATTAGGTGGCTCTACCAACGCCGTTTTACACTTAATCGCGATCGCCAAATCTGTTGGTATAAAAATCAGCCTTAATGATTTCCAAGAGGTAAGTAATCGAGTACCCTTTTTAGCCGACCTCAAACCAAGTGGAACTTATCTTATGGAAGATCTCCACACCATTGGAGGAACGCCCGCTATATTAAAGTATTTATTAGAAAACAAGCTAATTAACGGAGACACCATGACTGTCACAGGAAATTCATTAGGTGACAATCTCGAGAAAACTCCCGGGCTAGCAGATAACCAAAAAGTAATCTTTCCTTTAGCATCGCCCATAAAAAAAACTGGCCACATCCAAATCCTCTATGGGAACCTTGCGCCACTCGGTTCCGTCGCGAAAATTACTGGCAAAGAGGGTTTAAAATTCGAAGGCAGTGCCCGAGTTTTTGATTCAGAGGAACAAATGCTTGATGGTTTAAAAAATGGCTTAATCAAACCAAAGGACGTCGTAGTTATTCGCTATGAGGGCCCAAAAGGAGGCCCTGGAATGCCCGAGATGCTTACACCCACATCAGCAATTATGGGAGCAGGCTTGGGCTCCGACGTTGCTCTGATAACAGATGGTAGATTCTCAGGAGGCTCACATGGCTTTATTGTCGGCCATATCGTACCCGAAGCTCAAGAAGGTGGACCAATAGCGCTATTAGAAGACGGAGATTTAATAACAATAGATGCGAAAACAAATAAGCTTTCTGTGAATATGACTGAAAGAGAGCTTAAAAATAGAAAGCAAAAATGGAAAGCGCCTCCCTTACCAGTAGCACAAGGTACTTTGTACAAATATATAAAAAATGTAAGCAACGCTTCGCTGGGTTGCGTTACAGACCACGAATAAACTCATTTTTTTTCGAGTTTATTATAAAAGTCTAGTAATTTTACAACATAATTTTGAGTCTCTTTATATGGAGGCACATCCCGGTTGTACTTAAGTACTGCGTTTTCACCTGCATTATACGCAGCAGCAGTCAGTCGTAAATCCCCATTAAATAATTTGAGAAGGTCTCTTAAGTATTGAGTCCCCCCTTTTATATTTTGAATTGGATCTCGACGATTTGATACCCCATAACGCTTAGCGGTAGCAGGCATAAGCTGCATCAGCCCAACGGCTCCGGCAGAAGAAACAGCCTGCGAATTATAAGCAGACTCCGTATTTATTACCGCGTGTATAAGATTCGCAGAAACTCCGAATTTATTAGATATGTTTCTAATGATAGCCCCATAGACACGCTTACCTTTTTCGTATCCTAAAACTTTTCCTTTTGCTATGCCTCTCGGTCTACCACGATGTCGATATTTTCTCAATGAAAATCTTTTAAAACCAGAATGCTTTCTTTTATCAGCAAAATTGAGGTTCCCAGAACGATCAACATATTTATAAATTTTAAATTTTCTTAGCTTCGACGAAGAGTTTGTCACTTTATCAAAAAACAACTGCTCCTTCTTTTTGTATACCAAATTTTTTTGTCTTTGACTTTCAGCAATTGCACTATCAATTTTACGCCATTTGGTTAAATCAGGCGCATTGTTCCCTCCCATACAACTAAAAGAAATTAGTAGAGCTACGCTAATTCTAAACAAGAACATCCAACCACCTTGCACAAAAAAGGAAAAACAATAGAGTAAACAGTCCAGCAACTAAATCATCAATCATAATCCCAAAACCCCCTCTAAATGCACTATCAAAAAAACAGATAGGCCACGGTTTGAGAATATCAAAAAATCGAAAAAGACAAAAACAAACTAAAACATTAACAAATGTAAATGATATAAAGACTAATGGGATTAGCATCCCAACTATTTCATCAAAGACAATTGACGAGTGATCGTGATTTTTAAATAAGCTAGCACTCCTTCCGCATAAATAAATACCAAGCACAATAAGAAATCCTAATATGAGTAAGCGATAGCTAAGAGTGGTTCGGCTCATAAAAAAGCCAATAGGTATAGCGAGAAAACTTCCAATAGTGCCCGGGGCGAAAGGACTAAAACCACTTCCAAATCCAAATGATAAGAGGTGGCCTGGGTCAATTAATAAACGCAAATGGGGTTTCTTAAGATTATTCATTTTTATTTTTGTTGATATACACGTTTGCGATAATGTATTCTGAGAGACGATTATACCACGGTTAATCGACTTCGGAAGGAAAGTAAATTATGTACACCACTAAAGATATTGCGAGTAAATTTAATCTTTACCTTGAAGGAGATTCTTCCATAACAATACATGGGGTCTGCGGTATATCCGATAACTTCCCAAATCACATCTCTTTTATCACTAATGAAACTATGATCCAGGACGCGGAAAAATCTGCAATACCTGTATTTGTCTGCAATAATAAATTGAAACTAAAAAATAAAACTGTACTTTTACATGAAGATCCCGATTTTATTTTCACAAAAATTGCCAACTTGTTTAAAAAGAGCAGCTTAACCTTTGAAGAAAACGAGAGGAAACACTCAAAAAACATTATCCATAAAACCGCAACAATCATGGAAAATGTAGTTTTAGGTAGAAACGTAGTTATAGGGCCGGATACTACAATTTATCCGAATACAGTTATAGGCGATAGATGTGAAATCGGCTCCAACTGCATTATTTATCCTAACTGCACCATAAGAGAAGATACACAGATAAAAAATAACGTAATTATCCAAGCAGGAGTACGTATTGGATCAGATGGGTTCGGCTATATCAAACACAAGGAAAAACAAATAAAAATTCCCCAACTTGGAAATGTCGTAATTGAGGATGACGTTGAAATAGGCAGCAATACTACTATTGATAGAGGTAGATTTAGTTCAACCGTCATAGGAGAAGGTTCAAAAATCGACAATCTTGTGATGATAGGCCACAATGTAAAAATCGGGAAAGATTGTTTGATCGTATCTCAAGTAGGAATATCAGGTAGCACTTCAGTAGGAGACAGAGTAACGTTAGCAGGCCAAGTTGGTACCGTTGGCCACATAACAATTTGTAGCGACACTACTGTGCTAGGTAAAGGTGGGGTAACTAAAAACATCACCAAACCAGGAACTTATGCAGGTATGCCGATAAAACCTGCAAAAATTTGGCGGAGGGCAATAGCAAACATGTACAAATCCATTTCGAAACGCAATGAAAAATAGTGAATACGACTTTATCGTTATAGGAGGAGGCTCGGGAGGCGTGAGAGCAGCTAGGATGGCTGCTACGTTCGGCAAAAAAGTCGCATTGATAGAAGAGAAAGATTTAGGAGGAACGTGTGTGAATTTAGGCTGCATTCCAAAAAAACTTTTTTCTTATGCCGCCCACTGTAAAGAAAATTTCGAAGAGTCAATAGGTTTTGGATGGAAACATAAAGACCTCAGCTTTAGCTGGCATGAATTACTCCAAAATAAAAATCAAGAGATTATTAGGCTCAATAAGATCTATCAAGGACTGCTTGAAAACTCAGGGGTAGCGATAATTAAAGAAAAAGCCTCGTTCATTAATCGAAACACTGTGAGAGCTGGCTCAATAAAGTTAACAAGCAAAAATATTCTTATTGCCACAGGTGGCACACCCCTAAAGCCAAACTTTCTATCAGACGACAGAATCATTACATCTGATGACGCGTTCCATTTAGAAAAGCTACCCACAACAGTTAGTTTAGTTGGCGGGGGCTATATCGCTTTAGAATTTGCATCGATTTTTAATGGACTCGGTTGTGTAACCAACCTATTATACAGGGGGCCTTTATTTCTTAGAGGTTTCGACAGTGAATGTAGAGACTTTCTAGCAGGCCAAATGAAGGATAAAGGAATAAACCTATTTTTTAATTCTGACATCAAAAAAATTGAGAATAAAACTGGTGGATTAGAAATAACAACCTCTGAATCATGTAAAATAAAGAGCGATTTGATAATGTTTGCAACAGGCAGGAGAACAAACATTGATGGGCTGGGGCTAGAAAAATTAGGCATAGAGTTAGATTCTAAGGATGCTATTGTAGTGGATAGTGATTACAAAACAAGTATTGATAACATCTTTGCCATTGGAGATGTTACTAACCGGATAAATTTAACACCAGTAGCAATTGCCGAAGCAATGGCATTGACTGACTTTTTATATGGAGAAAAAAAGAAAACTGTTAATTACAACAACGTACCTAGCGCAATTTTTACGCTGCCAAACTTTGCTACAGTCGGTGTTTCAGAAGATGCTGCTAAAGACATGGGATTAACAATTAGAGTCTACACAGCAAACTTTAGGCAACTGAAACACACGTTAACACAATCCGACGAAAGATGTTTTATGAAACTGATTGTAAATTCAAAAAGTGACAAAATAATCGGAGCACATATGGTAGGCACTGATGCTGGGGATCACATTCAGGGTATTGCTATCGCCATTCAAAGCGGCGCGACAAAAAAAGACTTTGACCAAACAATTGGTATTCATCCTACAAGTGCCGAAGAGTGGGTAACCATGAGAGAGGAAAGGCCATGTTAGAAAAAATATCTTTTATAGTGAGTCTTACGATAACTTTAAGCATTCTATTCTTCGTATTTAATAAGACGGTAACTGCTTTAGAAATCGGAGAAAAAGCACCAAACTTCTCGCTACCAGGTTCAGATGGTGATATTCATTCACTATCTAAACTGAAAGGTCAATGGATAGTATTAGCTTGGTTTCCCAAAGCTTTTACAGGGGGATGAACAGCTGAGTGCAAATCGCTTCGTGAAAGCGAGTTAATCCTTACCAAAAAAAATATAAGATTATTTATGGCTAGCACCGATGATTTAGATACGATCAAAAAATTTGCGGAAAAAAATAATGCTTCCTTTCCCATACTCAGCGACGCAGATAAAAAAGTTGCTAAGACTTACAAAGTACTCATGGCGGGACTGTTTGCCTCGCGCACCACGTTTATAATTAAACCTGACGGTTCGATTGCTCATATCGAGAAAAAAGTAAACCCTTTAAACGCGGGCAAACAATTAATTGAGATACTAGATAAATTAATGTAAATAATCAAAATTTTTTGAAAGATATACAAGTCTTAATATCTGGCAGAATCCTGCACAAAATAGGGCTACAACCAATCCAATCCAAATGCCTTCGACACCATAACCTAGCACTACGCCGAGAATATAAGAAATGCTAAAACCAACTACCCAATAATTTACAAAGTTCATAATCATAGGAATTTTTGTATCCCTCATCCCTCGTAAAGCAAATGATGCTGCCGTTTGCAATGCATCGCCGATTTGTACAAATGCTGCAAGTTTTAATAACGGAATAGCTAGCTCTCTTACCTCAGTTACCTCTGTATATATTGAAGAAATAAAACTTGGGTAAAAAAAAGAAATATGGGCAGTAAAAATTGATATCATTAGACATAACAAAATACCACTGAAAGCTAACCGCCTCGAAGAGTTAAATTCTCCTTTTCCAATCAATTGTCCGACGCAAACTGTAATCGCCATACTAAGGCCTAGTGGCACCATAAAAATAAATCCCGAGTAGTTGAGCACAATTTGATGTGCCGAGGATTGCAATGTTCCCAACCGACCAACAATTAAAGTAAGAACAGAAAAGAGGCCAGTCTGAAGACATAGGGAGAGACCAATGGGGTAACCTAGTTGTAAAATGGTTTTTAATCTGGTCATATCAAAACTAGTAGGGGTTAAGTTCCTATAAGATAATCTATGCGCCGAAATAAACTTGCTGTAGGTTATTAAAAGACCAAACATTATCCAGAAAACAATACCGCTACCGAATCCGCACCCCTCGACACCGAACGATGGGATGCCAAGACCCCCGTAAATAAATAGATAATTTAAGCATAAATTTACAGGGAGGCAACATACCATCACAATAAGGATAGGGATAGTTTGCCCCATACCTTCGCTCGCTTGCTTAACAACATGGTAATAAAAAGCTGGAAATACCCCAATGCTTAAACCATCCAAATAAGCTTGTGCTAACTCTGCGGTCATTGAGCCTATTCCAAAAAACAAATAAATCGGTAAAAAATTCCTCATTAAAATAAAAGTAATTAGAGCAATTATTGAGGCAAGTATAAATCCTTGTGATATGACCGGTTTAATAGCGTCGAAATCCTTAGCTCCATAAAATTGAGCGACCAGAGGACCAATAGCCATTATTAAACCCAAACCAAACAAGAATAACGAAATCCAGACGCTGGACCCTATCGCAATAGCTGCAAGATGCATTTCTGAGAACCTTGCAACCATCAAAGTATCACCAACATTGACCGCAATACTTGAGAGATTGTTGAAAACTAAGGGCAAACCAACTATAAAAATTTTTTTATAGTCTTGGACTAGGCAATTTGAAAAATCAAACGACATAATTGTACGATCGTAACCTCACTCAAAGCTTCTAGATATAAGTTTTGGAATCTTTGGTGCCGCAGAAATTAACGCTTTCGTATATGGATCAGACGCATTTATGATTACCTTTTCAACAGAGCCAAATTCGACAACCCGTCCGTTCCTTAAAACTAATACATCATCGGCAAAATATGATACTAAATTGATATCGTGGGTGATAAATAAATAGCTTATCCCTTTGTCTATCTGAAGCTGCTTTAATAATTCTATTATTTGCCCTTGAATCAACACATCAAGCGAGCTAGTCGGCTCATCACAAACTATCACCTTTGGTTCCACTGCAAGCGCTCTTGCAATACATATTCTTTGACGCTGTCCTCCCGAAAATTCATGGGGAAAGCGATGTACACAATCAGATGACAAACCTACATCGTTAAGAATACTTTTTATTTTCTCATCAATATGCTTTTTTGCCAAACCTGATTGATGGATTCGAATTCCCTCTTCAATTATTTCTCCTATCCTCATTCTTGGATTTAAAGACGAAATTGGATCTTGAAAAACCACCTGAAGGTTTGCTCTTATATATTTTAACGACTTCCAGCCACAATCAAGAATATTGATATCCTGAAAATACACTCTTCCTGATATCTTGGCAGAACATAACCCTAAAATTGTTTTCGCCAAAGTGGTTTTTCCCGAACCTGACTCGCCCACAACGGCCAATGTAGAACTTTCACGCAAAGCAAACGAAACATTATTTAAAGCTTGAAAATATTTTCGCCGACTAAATATTCGATTTTTCTTCAACTTAAAACAAATATTAAGGCCATCTACTTTTACTATAGACTGTCTCAATTCTTTTGAAACATTTATTTGTTTTTTTTCTCTTTTTAACCAAGACGGAAGAGCGTTAATTAATTCTCGAGAATAAGCACTTGGGTCCTCGAATTGCAAAGATCCTATTGGGCTCTTATCAGTTATGCGACCATCCCTCATGACCATTACCCGGTCCGAAATTTGATAAGCTACTGCTAGATCATGAGTTATAAAAAGTATACTCATTTTCGTGCGCTCTTGAATCCGTTTAACTAATCCTAAAATTTTAGATTGAACACTCACATCCAATGCTGTAGTAGGCTCATCAGCAATAAGAAGCCTAGGGTTTTTAGCTAAAGCGATAGCGATCATTACTCTTTGTTTCATACCACCAGACAATTGATGAGGATAAGATTTATACACTCGTTGAGGATTATCTATCTCAACCTCGCTGATGAGTTCCAGAACTTGTTGTTTTTGATCACGAATGGTTGCCGCAGCCTTACGAGAATTTTTCAAAACTTCAAGAATTTGTTGCCCAATAGATATGACAGGGTTTAGAGATGACTGGGCTTCTTGAAAAATAAAACCGACCGAATATCTACGTAATGCTCTTAAATTTGCTCCGATATTTGGGTATATTGTCTGAGTATCAAATTTTACGTTTCCGCTATAAATTTCAATATCATTTGGCTGCAAGCCAAATAACGAAAGTGCGGTTAATGATTTCCCACTCCCAGACTCCCCGACAAGCGCAATTGTTTCCGATATGCCTATATCAAAACTAATTTTACGCACGATGGGTTTCTTAACCGGATGGATAGCTTGAATACATAAACTATTAACTTCCAAAATCTTTTGTCTGTTATTACTTTTTTGAATTTTAGACATAGTACTTAATCATTAGTTTTTGGATCAAATGCATCTCTAGTAGAGTCCGCAAAAATATTAGCAGCTAATACGAGAAATAACATAAAGAAAAAAGCAGACCCTAGAGACCACCAAACGACAGGTTCACGCGCCAATTCTAATCTTGCGCTATTTATCATGTTTCCCCAGGACTCCATACTTGGATCCACGCCAATATCAATATAGGAAAGTGCTGCCTCCGCTAAAACTAAACCGCTGAAATCCAATACCAATGTGATCATTACCAAATGCATAAGATTAGGAGTAACGTGTCTGAAAAGGACTCTTAGCTTTGAAGCACCCAAAGCGGTAGCAGCCGCGACAAAATCCATCTCTCTTAGCTTTAACGTCTCTGCTCTCACATAGCGACAAAGAGTGGTCCAAGAGGTTATGCCAATAATCATACAAAGAGCCAATAACCTTAAATCAGCTCTAGCAACAACACTCATATAAATATCAGAGTGCTTAGACATATATATCTCCAACATAAGTGCTGCCGCAGCAATTAATAAAACTCCAGGGATTGACGACAATGTGGTATACAAAAACTGGATAACATCATCTATCCAACCGCCAAAATAACCGGCTGTAACTCCGAAAATTAAGGCGAATGGAAGAGCTAACAACGTCGTAAGTGTCCCAATTAACACTCCTGTTCTAATACTCTTGAAACTTTGATACAAAACGTCGTTACCAACCTTATCGGTCCCAAGAATATGGTAATCACCACCAAAAACAAAAAGAAACGAAAACAACAAACAGAACACTAAAAAGGTAACCCAGAAAACTCTGAAAGAAACAGAAGAAATCAAAACAATATTTATAAAACCCACAAACGATTTTGGTTTGCCACGATAACTAAAAGAATAATAAATGAATAATAATACTGACCAAAATATAAAGCCCATACACAGACTTTGTATAATGGAACCCCAAATATCAGACCAATACTCTGTTTTAGGATCAAGTAAATGAGAACCACCATATTTCAATCTAGGGAAAGTCCTGCCGACAGTTCCATCATCATCTATTAATGTTTCTTTCACAAATGACGAATAAGCAAAAGGTGCTGAATAAGTTGTTTCAACCTGTTTTGATATTGGCTCAAATAAGTAGTCTAAAACGCTCGAAATTTCTTGCGACGTTCTATCATCTTCCAAATGCTTAAAATGAATACTATCTAAAAGACAAACCGTAACGTAAAAAAACAATACCATCCCTGATGCTATTGCAAATGGTTTTCTTAAAACCTGCCGCCAAATACCTAACAATTGCTTATCCTTAAAAACCAATAACGAATATAAAAAAATGCCGGTTAATAAAAGAAAAAATAAAAAATCAGTTTTTAGAATTACGATTTGCATAGAATTACTGAACATCAATTAAATCTAACCCGAGGATCGACCAAAGTGTAAGAAATATCAGTTAAAATTAAACCCAAAATATAAAGAAGGGATCCGAGAAAAACCATAGACCTTACAATTGCAAAATCCTGGGCTCTGATTGCTTCTATGGTGTAACTACCTAACCCAGGCACACCAAAAAAGGATTCGGTTATCAGACTACCTAAAAAAAGTGAAGGCAAAACCACAACAACACCAGTCATTATAGGAATCAATGCATTTCGTAAAACATGGGACATCATGATTCGACTTTCCTTAAAACCTTTTGACCTAGCTGTTCTTACATAGTCTTTATTTACTTCCTCCAAAAAGATTGTTCTATACCATCTTGTCCCATTTCCGAGGCCCGATATTACACCAACAGCTACTGGCAGAATCAAGAATTTAATAGCCGATAGACCTTCAGAATAACCCGATATTGGAACTAACTTCAGCATCTTTCCGATTAAATATTGTCCTCCAATAATATAAAATAATCCTGAAATAGACATCATAAAAACACAGATAAAAACACCGGTTGAGTCAATATAAGTGGCTCTAAAAAAGGCGACAAAAAGAGCTATAGTTAATGTTAGACAAATACCAATTATTAAAACAGGTAATGCTATGGCTAAACTTGGCCACATTCTTTTCGAAATATCAAAAGAAATATCTC
>MDTD01090514.1_pt1 | contig 18700 bp, 21 predicted proteins | sample 811221 | NCBI WGS metagenome assembly MDTD01 (sample SAMN05326646, study PRJNA326480) | marine metagenome | isolation source: seawater | place: Pacific Ocean: South West | collected 2011 | reverse complement strand
TTTTTTCGATGAAATCAATCTTATGAAATTTATAAATAGGAAAGTATTAAAATGACAATGCTTAATTTAAGAAACTTGATTAAACCTAACAAGACTTTACTTGGAGTTGGTCCAATGAGTGTTAATTGTGTAAAAGCTGCGACTAGATTGTCAAATAAATTCAGATTTCCAATTATGCTTATTGCAAGTAGACGTCAAATAGATTCCAAAGAAAATGGTGGTGGATATGTGAATAAATGGAATACAGAAAATTACTCAACTTATGTGAACTCTATTGATAAAAAGAATAAGATTATATTAGCAAGAGATCATGGTGGTCCTTGGCAAAATAATATTGAAATCACAAAAAAATATAATTTAAAGCAAGCTATGGATTCTTCTAAAAAATCATTTGAAGTTGATATCTTAAATAACTTTAAGATAATTCATATCGATACAAGTATTGGAATAAATAATAAACCAGTATCATTAAACGACTCTCTTGAGAGATTTTATGAATTATTTGAACACTGTAACATCTTCGCAAAAAAAAATAAAAAGAAAGTATTTTTTGAAATAGGTACAGAAGAGCAATCTGGAACCACTAATACACCCGAGGAATTAAACTATACGTTACATAAAATTTTTTCTTTCTGTAAAAAGAAAAAATTAGATAAACCCATATTTGTTGTAATACAGTCTGGAACAAAAGTTGCAGAAACGAGAAATATAGGCTCATTTGAATCACCATTGAGAATTGAAAATGAATTACCAGTTGAAATTCAACTTCCTAAAATGATTGAAATTTGTACTAAAAATAAGATTTTTATGAAAGAACATAATGCTGATTATCTTTCTAATCATAGTTTATCTTTACACCCAAGACTCGGAATTCATGCAACAAATGTTGCGCCAGAGTTTGGAGTTGAGGAAACCAAAGCTTTAATACAAATATTAAAAGAGTACAGACAAACAAGATTTTTGGAAGATTTTTATGAAATTTCTTATAGCTCAAAAAAATGGAAAAAATGGTTAGTTAAAGATTCAAAGTGTAATAAAATAGATAAAGCTGTAATTGCAGGTCACTATGTTTTTAGTTCTGAAAAATTTAAGATTTTAAAAAATAAAATAGAAAAATTTTTATATAAAAAAAATCTTAATTTAGATAATTATTTACAAAAACGTATTGAAAAGTCAATTATGCGGTACGCAAAAAATTTTAATTTAGTAAAATGAAAAAAAAAGAAGTAGCTACAATTATTCTAAATAGAAATCTAAAAAGCGTTACTGATAAACTTTATAAAAAAATTTTAAGATATAATAAAGATCATACAGATGTTTATATTGTAGATTCTGGATCAGATAAAAAAAAAAAATCTAGATTTACTACTTGGTCTGCTGATTGGAAATCCGCTCGAAAAAATGGTTTACGGTTTAGTAGAGGAATGAATTTTGGTTTATCTAATCTTTATAAAGAGGATAAATTTAAAGATTACAAATATTTTTTACTACTTACAAATGATAGTGAGGTAGAATCAAAAAATTTTCTTAAAAATTTGATTTCCATAATGGAGAGATTTAGAAGTATCGCAATCTTATCTCCTTGTTCAAAAAAATGGGGTGAAAAATTCCTTTTAAAAAAAAATAAATTAAAATTTTTTTGGTACATTCATAACAATGCCTTATTAATTAGAAAAGAATTTATTGAAACTATATGTAACAAAAAGAATCCAAATTATAAAAATTTTTTGTTCGATGGAAGTAATTTTAGGGGATTTGGTGCGGACTCTGAACTTATTATGAAGGCATATAAGAATAATTACGCAGCTGCAATTACCTCAGAGGTTTGGATAGAGGAAAATGAAAGCTATCTTTTAAATAAAAACAATCTTATTAGAACAGACCGTTATGATGATAATTTGAAATTATACATTGAAGAGGGACTTAAATGGATTAAAAAGAAATATAAATTTGAGAGTAAATGGGATTTAAATTTATATGTAAAAAAATATTATGACAATTTTTTTAAAAAAAATAAAAAACTAGAAAATTATAAGATATAAAATATGAAAAAATTTAGTGGACTTGAAATTGGTAGGATAAAAAAAAATTTAAAAAGTCAAAATTTATTTAAAAAGAAATATCAATATTCTATTGTTAGTCTTAATAGAAATCTGAAATATCTATCAAAAACTTTTAATCTTGGATCGATAGCAATCATAAAAACTTATGCTAAAAATTCAAAAATTATAATTAACGACAAAGAGTTTGATGCAAATAATCATAAATATTTTACTTTTGGATTTAAAGAGATAAAATTAGAGGCAAATAAGAAAATTATCATTGGTATAGCTGGTATAAAAAGCAAGATTAAGATCAATAGAATTAAAAGCTTTAAAGAAAAAGAAGTGTATAAAGTTAAAAAACCTTGGGGCTATGAACTATGGATTAATGGCCAGGTACCAACTTATTCATTTAAAAAAATATTTATAAAGAAAGGTAATAGAACTAGTTTACAATTTCATAAAAAAAAAATTGAAACTAATTTTTTATTTAAAGGTTCAGCAGAGCTAACATTAAGCAAAAAAAATGGCAAATTTAAAAAAAGTCAAATATTAAAAAATATTTATAAAAAAAAAATATATTCAGGAAGTTTTGTTAATGTAAAGAACTATGCTGTTCATAGATTGAAAGCAATTTCAGATATTTTGTTATACGAAGTTTCAACACCACACCTAGATGATGTGATTAGATTAGTAGATGACAAAAAAAGAAAAGACGGCAGGATCTCTTCAGAGCATTTTAAAAAAAATTGATTGAATGAAAAAAATAACTGTTTGTATTTTAACATCTGGTACCGGTAGTCGTTTAGGCCATTATACAGCGAATAAAAATAAATCCTTATTATCAATTAAAAAAGAGTCAATTCTTACTAAAATTTTTAATAATTTTCCAAAAAACTCTAAATTTATTATATCAGTCGGATATAAATCACAGCAAGTTGAGGATTTTGTTAAAACTCATCATCCAAAATTAAATGTTAAATTTGTAAATATTAAAAATTTTTCTGGTAAAAAAAGTGGTCCAGCTCTCTCTTTGTTTAAATGCAAAAATTATTTACAGACACCTTTCTTCTTTGTTTCTTGCGACACAATTTGGAAAAAAAAGATTTTTGATAATCGTTCTTTTAATTGGATGGGAGCTTATAAGTCTAATAAATTAGATAGCTCAGATTATTGCAATTTAATGACAGTTGGTAACGATATTAAAGAAATCATTGATAAAAAAAAAATTAAAAATAAAAAAAATTCAAGCATTTTTGTTGGCCTGGCTTTTATAAAAGATTACAAAATATTCTGGGATGGTTTTAAATTTATTGACTCGAGAGAACCTCAAGTATCAATGGGTTTCAAAAATATTCTTAATAAAAGCAAAATTATTAAAAAAATAAATATTGATTGGGAAGATACGGGGTCTAGAAGAAATTATGAAGAACTTATTACCAAATACGAAAAATATAATTTTAATAAAATAGATCAACAAATTTACATCTCAAGTTCAAAAGTTACAAAATTTTTTGATAATAAAAAAATTATTGATAACTTAATCAAAAAATCAAAAGTTAAACCAAAGGCATTTCCTAGAAATATTAAGAAAAAAAATAATTTTATTTCATACGATTTTATTAAAGGAAAAACCTTTTATAATTATTATGATGTTAAAAATTTTAAATCATTAATAAATTTTTTAGAAGAAAATCTTTGGAATGGTAAGAGAAATAAAGATAAAAGTTTTTTAAAAAACTGTAAAGAATTTTATTTTAAAAAAACATACCAAAGAGTAGATCAATTTTTAAAAAATAATAAATTATTAGATGATCAAAATTTTACTTATAAAAAAATCCAATTATTAAAGGTTAAAGATATTTTGAAAAATATAAGTTGGAGAAATATTTTTAATGGGATACCAAAATTTATACATGGTGATTTACAATTCGATAATATTTTAAAAGTTTCCTCAAAAGAATATAAGTTAATTGATTGGAGACCAACATTTGGTAAAAGCTTTGAAATTGGTGATTTATATTATGATTATGCGAAATTATTGGGAGGACTACATATAAATTATGACTTGGTAAAATTAGGGAGATTTAACTTTGAGACACAAAAATTACAACTTAAATTAAAAATTCCTAAGAGAAAAAAAACTCAAAAAATGATAAATTATTTTGAACATTATTTATTAAGTAACAAAATTGACTTGAAAAAAGTAAGAGTAATAACTGGTTTAATTTTTTTAAATATGTCTCCACTACATCACCATCCTTTTGACAAATTGTTGTTTTTATATGGAAAATATTATTTACAAAAAAACTTGAGATTAAATTAATGATAATTAATAATAAAACAAAAATTTTTATCTCCATTTCAAAATTTCCAGGTAATACAGGCGCATTGTTACACAATGCAGGATACAAGTTACATAAACTGAATTGTGTTTATATTCCTTTTGAATGTAAAAAAGAGACCCTTCTAAAATCGATCATTTACAATACTAATTTTAGCGGCATATCAGTTTCAATGCCATTTAAAGATAAAGTAATAAAGTATCTAGACAGATTAGATAAATCGGCGTTTAAAACAAAATCTGTTAATACAATAATTAGAAGAAAAAAGATTATTTACGGATTTAATACAGATTATTTAGCTTTAAGAAAAATTATTAAAAATAGAATTTTTAAAATAAAAAGTGCTGCAATAATTGGAAATGGATCGACTAGCAGAACTGCTTTTGTGGTTTTGAAAGAATTAAATGTTAAAAAAATTTTTTTGACTTCAAGAAATAAGAGAAAATATAATTCATGGAATATCAATAATGCAGTCAAAATTATTGATTGGAACAAAAGAAAAAATATTGCGTCTGATGCACTGATTAATTGCACATCTATGGGTATGAAAAATATGAATATCTCCCCTTTGAAAATAAATTCAAACAAACAATTCAAATTCATTATAGATTTACCAATTAATAAGAATACAGCTTTATCCAAAATAGCAAAAAAATTTAATATAAGCTATATAGATGGGCAACAGATCAGTTTATTGCAGGGTATTGAACAATTCAGAATTTATAATGGAAAAAAATTATTTTTTAACAAAATGAAAAAAATTTTAAACTATAGATTTTAATGTTTGAAGGAAAAAAATTAATTTGCCCAATAAGTGGATCAACTAAGTTTTCAAAAATATTTACTATTAAAAAATTTCCAATTTATATGGGGGTTGTAAATAAAAGTAAAAGATTTGAATTTAAAAAATTATCTTTTAATATTAATAAATCTTCAGGATCAGTCCAAATTCACCCTAAAGTACCTCTTAGAAAATTATATTTTAAGCCTCATGGATCTGGCACAGTTGGAATGACTTGGAAAAATCATCATTCTTCATTTTTTAAATTTTTGAGTAAAGACTTTAAAAATCTTGTTATTGAAATAGGGGGAGGACATAATTCGGTTTCAGAATCTATTGGTTTAAGTGGATTTAAAAAGAATTATAAATTGATAAGTTTCGATCCAAATGGAAAAAAATATGCAAATCCTAATCATTTTATAGTTAAGGATTTTTTTTCTAAAAAGTATGTCAAAAAATATAAGGATAGGGTTAGCTTAGTCATACATTCTCATCTTTTTGAACATATCTATGATCCAAATAATTTTTTAATAGATATAAATAATTCATTAAAAATTGGAGGATTGCATATATTTAGTGTTCCAAATTTAAAGTTTATGATTAAGAATGGCTACTCTAATGCGATGAATTTTGAACATCCTTATTTTTTAGAAGAGAGTATGATTGACTATCTTCTGAAAAAAAATGGCTTTAAAATTTTAAAGAAAAAAAAATATTTGAATCATTCTATTTTCTACAAAACTAAAAAAACAACAAATAATCCAAAAAAAATAAATGTTTATAGAAAATTTGAAGTTAATAAGAGGCTTTTTAAGAATTATTACAAAAATTTAAAAAAAGATGTCAATTTAATCAATAAAAAAATTAAAACATATCAAAATGTTTTTCTTTTTGGAGCTCATATATTTTCTCAAATGCTCATTTTTAATGGATTAAATATATCTTTGATTAAGAATATTTTAGATAATGATAAAAAAAAACACAATCAATATTTATATGGAACAAAAATTAAGGTAGTAAGTCCTAAAAATTTAAGAAATGTTGATAAACCAATCATTATTTTGAGAGCAGCTCAGTATAGTAATGAAATAAAAAAAGATATTCTGAAGAATATTAATAAAAAAACAAGATTTATTTAATGTCAGGTATTTCAGTTTTTGCAAATTTTTTTATAGATGATCTAGAAAGGTTAAAAAAATTACAATATTCATTTTTTTCTTTTAAAGAAGTTCAAATTAATAATTGGGTTATAAATATAAGAGGTAAATATAAAAAAAATGCTGAGACTTTTTTAAAAAAAAATATTGATAAAAAAAAAATTAAACTTTTCTTTATTGAAACTGAAAATGGCTGGATTGAAGATTCACTAAAAATAAGCAAATATTTAAAGTCTAAATATGTTTTTTATTGGATAGAGGATCATATTTGTATTGGTGGATACAAATTTTTTAACAACGTAATAAAATCTTTATATAAGTATAGAATAGATTATTTACCCTATTCGTGGTTTTTTTTTGGTAAAAATATTAAGTCATTTAATTTGCAATCTTTAAATTCTTCAGATGAATTTTTTTATAAAGATTATGACAAGAATGATCATCTAGAGAGATTGAGACTTATTGAAAAAAAAAAAATTAATTGCAGATATTTATGTCATCAGTTGTTGTTCAATTATGAATAAAAAGATTTTTGTTAAACTTTTAAGCACTAAAGATAGAATCTTTTTTAAATGGAATAAATTTCTTCCTTTTAATTTCGAAAAAGACCAATTTGATATGCACTGGCTTCCCTATAGAATTGGAATTTTAAAAAGAGAATTATTTGCTTCTATTGATGATGACTTAGGATGTAAAGGTTACTCATTAATTTCTAGAGGCAAATATAAGTCACTTAAATTAAGATCAAAAAATAAAATTATTAAAAAAGATAAAATTAATTATGGATATTTATCAAATATTAAATTTTTTGTAAAAACAAATATTAACAAGATATATAGATTTTTATTTTTTTAAAATGAATACACCGATACTTATTGTTACATTTAATAGGCCTGATTTTTTAAAAATAGTTATTTCAGTTTTAGAAAAAATTAAACCTAAAAAGATTTACTTTAAAATAGATGGACCGAGACAAGGTAATAAAAATGACGAGGAACAAATTTTGAAAACAAAAAAGATCATTAATCAAATACGATGGAAATGTAAAAAACTTGTTTTTCAAAGTAAAAAAAATTTAGGTTCAAGAGATAATCCGATCAAAGGAATTAATTGGTTATTTAGCTTAGAAAAAAAAGGGATTATTTTAGAAGATGATTGTATTCCCGATAAAAGTTTTTTTAATTTTTGTGAAAAACTTCTAAGAAAATATGAAAATAATCGAAATGTAAGCATGATTAGTGGTCGAAATAATTTAGAAAAAACCAACATAGCATCCAGTTATTATTTTACTTTTGGTAATACTTGGGGATGGGCAACTTGGAGAAGAGCATGGAAGTTTAATGATGTGAAACTTAAAAATTGGAATAACAAAAAATTGAAAAAAAATTTTTATAAAAACTTAAAAGATTATCCAATTTTTCTGCAAATTTTAGAAGACAGATGTTCTAAGATAAAAAAAAATAAGATTAATTCTGCTTGGGATTATCAGTGGTTTTTTTCAACAATTAGTAGAAATATGATTGGGATAATTCCAAGTGTAAACTTAGTACGAAATTTAGGTTTTGATGAAAGATCAACTCACACAAAAAATAACAAAAAACTTTATTCTATTAAGTCCCATAAGATTAATTTTCCCTTAAAACATAACAATGAATTTTTGATTAATAAAAAGTTACTTTTAAATGAATATAATAAAATATATAAAACAGGCTTAATTCATGATTTTAAAAAATTTATTCACAAAATTTTATAAAAAAAAGAATAATTTTTTTGCAGATAAGACAACCCAAATTAGAAACCAGGCTGAAATTTTCAATTTCAGTAAAAGTAGGGACAATATCAAAATTGGAAAAGAAACTATTATTAGGGGCAAACTTATAGTGTTTGGACATTCTGGTAAAATAGAAATTGGTGATGAATGCATTATTAATCATAATGTAGAAATATGGTCAGCTAAAAGTGTCAAAATTGGTAATCGAGTCATGATCGCTCATAATACTAATGTAATTGATACTGATGGTCATCCAATAGATAGTAAAAACCGTTACAAACATTTTAAACAAATAAAAGAAAAAGGTTTTATTGAAGATAATGAAGATGAAATTATAAAAAATATAAGATCTTCTGAAATTGTAATTGAGGACGATGTTTGGATTGGTATAGGGGCATACATACAAAGAGGTGTAACTATAGGAAAAGAGAGTATTATTGCGCCATTAAGTTATGTTGTTCAAGATGTCCCTCCAAATTCAGTTGTATCTGGAAATCCAGCTAAATTAATAAGGACAAATCCTCAAAACAAAAAATAAAATAAATAATGAAAGAACTTGAAAATTTTTGGAGAAAAAATTTAAACCTTATTTATTGGAAAAAAAAACCAAAAAAAATAATAAATAAAAATAAAATTAATAATCAATATATTTGGTTCAAGGATGGTAAACTAGATATTTACTATAACATAATTACAAAAAATATTTTGAATGGCTTAAAAAACAAAACAGCAATAATTTTTATCTCAAAATTAGGTAAAATAAAAAAGTTGAGTTATTTAGACTTGGACATATCTATAAAAAAATATGAAAAAATTTTGATCAATATCTTTAAAGGAAAAAAAATATCACAAAAAAAAGTTATGATTCAAGCATCGTCCAATTTAGAAACAATTTTCGTAATTTTATCTTGTGTAAAACTTGGTATTGAATATTCAGTTATTTTTAATGACATAGAAAATGAGGGTATTAAAAAAAGAATATCATTATTTAAGCCAAATCTTTATTTATTTGAAAAAAATTTCGATAAAAAAATTTTTTTAAAATTTAAAAAAATTATTTTTTATTCTTTTAAAGATTTTGATAATTTTAAAATTCAAAAAAATACTAAAATAAAGAATATGTTAAGTGATTTTAATTCAAATAAAAATTTATTCACTCTATTCACATCTGGCTCTACAGGAATGCCAAAGGGAATAGTTCATAATTCTGGTGGTTTTTTTATTTATGTGAAGCACACAATTATCAATAAATTTGGTTTAAAAAAAGAGTCTACCATGTTAACAGCTTCAGATATTGGTTGGTTGAACGGCCATAATTATTCTCTCTACGGCCCTCTTTCTCTTGGGGCAACTACAGTTGTTTTGGAGAGCCCAATAATTTTATTAAATAGCAAGGAATTAAAAAAGATTTTAAATTTAGGTGTTAACATATTATATCTACCAGTAACATTGATACGGTTAATGAAGTCTGTATTTAAAGATGATGAAAAATTTAAGACAAAATATTTGAGAACACTCGGATCAATGGGGGAACACATTGCACCTTCTATTGCTGAATGGTTTGCTAAAACTTTTACTGATAAAAATAAATGTATTATAAATGCATACTATCAAACTGAAAATGGTGGGATAATTTGTTCTCCTTCTTACAAGGATAGAACATCAAAATTCCCTCATGGTTCAGCAGGAAATACTGCAAATAAATTTTTAAAATTAAACGTTCTTCATAATGAGAAAAAAAAAATGCTTAAAATTTTAACTCCCTGGCCAGGGTGTATGAAGAAAATTTTATCAAATAATAAAAATGATTGGAAAAAATATTGGGATAAAAAGGGGAATTTTTTGATGTACGATTTAGCTACAAAGAAAAAAGGAACTGTTTATATACATGGAAGAACAGATGATGTAATAAATATAAGAGGAAAAAGAATAGGTTGTGAAGAAATAGAGTCCGTAATATTAGAACTAAAAAATATAAGTGAAACTTGTGCAATATCAATTGAAGATGAATTGGAGGGAAGTATTCTTTATGTGTTTGTTGTTGCAAGGAAAGAGTCAAAAAAAAGTGCTATCATCAATAAACTAAAATCAAATTTTGGTATTTTTTCTATTCCAAAAAAAATATTTTTTATTGACAAAATGCCGAAAACTAAAAGTGGTAAAATTTTAAGAAGACTTTTAAGAGATATTTTGTTAAATCCTAAAAATAATTCTTATGGTGATATTTCTACAATTCAAGATAAAAGTATAATTTTAAGTATAAAAAAAACTATAAACCAGAATGAGTAAAATAGAAGATCATGAAATTATTGAGATGGTATCTAAAAATCTAAAGATATCAAAAAGTGAGATAAGTTTAGATTCTAAACAAGAGGATCACCCAGAGTGGGATAGTCTTGCTAATTTAAGAATTTATTTAGAATTATCAAAAAAATTAAAAAAAGAGTTACCAAACGAAGTTATTTTTCAATTAAACTCTATAAAATCAATAATTAGAACTATAAATGACTATAGCTAACTAAATGAATAAATTATTTTCAATTATAAATAAATTAAGAAAATCTAATCTAAATTTAAACACAGCAAAAGAAATAGAAGAAATTAAAATTTTAAAAGGTAAAATTTTATCAGAACTTCAAAATTTAAATAATAGCAATAATTTAAACGAAAGAGAATTCAAGGTATTTTCACAATTTGGAGAAGATGGGATAATTGATTATTTAGTAAAAAAAACAAAAATAAATAAAGATGAAAAATTTTTTATTGAGATTGGTGTTGGAAATTATTCCGAGTGTAATACTAAATTTCTTTTAATGAATGATTTTTGGACTGGTGTAGTTATTGAAGGAAATAAAGAGTTAGTAAATCAAATAAAAGATAATGAGATATGTTGGAAATACGGATTAAAGGTTGTCTCGGAGTGGGTAAGGAAAGATAATATAAATAATATTATTGAAAAAAATTTATTAAAAGACAAAGTAGGTTTATTAAGTTTAGATATTGATGGTAATGATTTTTGGATTTTAAATGAAATAGAAAATGTTAAACCAATAATTGTAATTGTAGAATGGAATAGCCTTTTTGGCTTCAAAAAAAGTGTTACAACTCCGTACGATGACAATTTTATTAGAGAGAAAAAACATTTTTCTGGTCAATATTGGGGAGCTTCTATTAAAGCGTTCTATGATTTAATGAAAAGCAGAAGCTATTTTCTAGTTGGTTCTAATATGGCAGGAAATAATTTGTTCTTTGTTAGAAATGACAGAAAAAATGATCTAATTGAAAAGAAACCTTCAGAAGCTTTCCAAAAACAAATTTTTAAAGACTCAAGAGATGAAAATGGTAAATTAAATTTTTTGGATGATAGGGAAAAATTAAAAGTTATTGAAAATCTTGATGTATTTGATTTAGAAGAAAAAAAAATAATTAAAGTTTCAGAAATAATAGAAAATGAAAGATGAAAAACAAATCAATAATTGGGAAAAAACAATACAAAGATTAAAGTTAGATAAAAAATATGATGATCTTCTCAAATCATGTTACTACGATGATCCAATTGATGATGCGATCTTGAGATATGGAAAAAGTCAAGAATGGACTGAAATTAAAAAACTTTTAATAAAATATAATATTAAATCTGGAAAAGTTTTAGATTATGGGGCAGGCAGAGGTATATGTTCAATTGTTTTTGCAAAAAATAACTACGAAGTTTATTCTCTTGATAACAATGATGGTTCTGAGGCAGGTTTAAATTCACTCAAAAATATAAAAGAAAAAAGTGGTTTGAAAATTGAAATTATAAAATCTGATTTTCAAAAAATTCCATTTGAAAATAATTTTTTTGATTTAGTTTATGCAAGACAATCTCTTCATCATAGTGGTGATTTAACAATAGCTTGTTCAGAAATTAGAAGGGTTTTAAAAAAAGGTGGTATGTTTTTTGCATTAAAAGACCACATCATTGATAATTTAGAAGATAAAAATATTTTTTTGAAAAATCATCCCCTACATGAATTTACAGGGGATGAAAATGCTTTTCTTTTAAATGATTATAAAAATGCTTTTAAAAATAATAATTTAAAAGTTGTAAAGATTTTTAAAACTTATTCGTCAGCTATAAACTACGACCCAAATACTTTAGAAAATATATTAGAACATTATACTAAAAATAAGTTATTTTTAGGAACCAAAATTTTTCAAAATATTTTAATGAAAGAAGGCTACGTAAGTAATCTTTTAAAATCTTTAATTATATTTTTGATAAACTTAAAGGATAAAACACCAGGAAGACCTTATTCATTCATTTTGGAAAAAAAACAATGAAATCAATAATAATTTCTGGAGCATCAGGTTTTATTGGTAGAAATTTAATTAATTACTATAAAAATAAAAAAAAGATAAATTTAATTTGTCTTAGTTCCAAGAAAAATAATGAAAGGCAAAAAAATATTAATTGGGTACAGTTAGACAAAAATTATCATTCTTTAAAAAACAAAAAATATAATTTTAATACAATTTTTATTTCCACAGGTATTGGTTCAGTAGGAAAGTCGAATATTAATAAAGAAAAAATCCGGGAAAAAAAAATCTTTAATAATCTTTTAAGTTTTATAAAAAAAAATAATCAAAAATGTAAAATTGTATTTTTTTCCAGCTATTCAGTTTATGGAGATGTAAAGAAAAAAAGTAAGGAAAATGACAAACTTAAACCGTTATCAACTTATGCAAAAAATAAAATAAACTTTGAAAAAAAATTAAAAAAATTAAAAAATTTCGAGGTCATTATTTTTAGGCTTACATCATTATACGGGCCTTATCTAAAGAAACAATTAATTTGGGACACTTTACAAAAAGTTAATAAAAAAAAGAAAATGATATTTAAAGGAACAGGTAATGAATCGAGAGATTTTATTTATATCGATGACGCAATCAAAGCATTCGCTCTTTTATTAAGAAAGAAAATTAAAAATAATTATGAAATTTTTAATTGCGGAACAGGAAAATCAACAAACGTTAAAAGAATAGTAAATTTGATTTTAAAATTAAAAAAATGTAAGAAGGAACCAGATTTTAATGGCAAGAGTGAAAAATATATTCCAAATAAACTTATGGTTAATATTGGTAAATTGAGAAATGAAAAATGGCATCCAAGTAATAGTATAAACTCGGGTTTAATAAAATACTTAGAATGGTACAGAAAATTAAAAATATAGGTTTTATATTAAGAGACCCAAATTGGCATGGAGGGATAAATTATTTAAGAAGTCTTACTTCTGCTATTTCTTTACTAAGAAGAAAAGATATTAATATTTATTTATTTACTCCCTCAGATCAGAACTTAAAAATTTTAAATAACTTTCAAACAAAGATCATCAAAAGTTTTTTTTTTAATCAAAATTTTGTTAACAGAATTATTAATAAAATTTCATCTTTATTATTTAAGAAAAATATATTTATAGAGAGAGTTTTAAAGAAAAATAAAATCAATTTTTTATCACATACTAACTATACAAATTTTAAAGAAATCAAAACTGTGAGTTGGATAGGAGATTTTCAATATATTCATTATCCAAAATTTTTTGGTAAATTAATTGTTGAAAGAAATAAAGCTTTACATAATGATTTAGTGAAAAATTCAAATAAAGTATTGGTAAGTTGTAATTTTTCAAAAAAAGATTTTAAGAAGAAATACTCAAATTACGGTAATAAGGTTAATATTTTAAAATTTGTACCAACAATAATTGAACCATATAAACTTCAAAAATTTTCTGAAATTCAAAAAAGATATAATATTAGTAAAAATTTTTATTTTGTTCCAAATCAATTCTGGAAACATAAAAATCACGAATGTATTTTCAAAGCTATCAAATATCTTAATTCAAAAAAAATTTTTCCCAATATAGTTTTAGCAGGAAAACTCGATGATTATAGAAATCCAGTTTATATAAATAAGGTAAAAGAAATTTTAAATTCAAAAAAACTTAAAAATCTAACTTATTTGGGTGAATTAAAATATATAGAAATTTGTTCATTACTTTATTATTGTAAAGCTGTAATAAATCCATCTTTTTTTGAAGGATGGAGTACATCAGTTGAAGAATCTAAAATTTATAATAAAACTTGTATATTATCAAATATACCAACTCATCTTGAACAAAAACCTAGAAATGGAATTTACTTTAATCCAAACAATTTTAAAAAACTTGCAAAAGAAATTCAAAAATTAGAAAAAAAAAAAATTAATGATTCAAAATTTAATAAGAATACTTACACCAATAATAGGAAAAAATTTGCAATTGAATACTTAAAAATTTTAGATCAAATTTGATTAATTTAAAATTTTGATATCTAATAGTTTAAGATTTTCTCTAGATGAAAAAAAAAGATTTATATAATCAAAATAATTTTCCACGTAGGGTGTATATTCAATTTTTCTTAAACCCTGTGGAATGATAATATACATTTCAAATTTATATTTTTTCAATAAGTATAGATAATCTTTTATATATTTTCTATCAGCCATAGCAGCATGACCATACTCAAAATGAATATACCTAATTTTATCTAACTCTAAATTTTTAATTAAACCCTCTAAAACTCTGTACTCTGCTCCTTCAACATCAATTTTAAGATAATCAATTTTATCTATGCTATTTTCTTTTATAAAATCATCTAAAGTTGTTGTTTCCATAACTTTTTGATCAGAGTTTGTTTCATACCCTATTAGTTTCATGTCAAAAGAGCTGTTAGTTCCAGCATTTTGATTTTTTTTATCAATAAAGAAACTTATTTTTTCTTTTTTATTCCACAATAATTTTTGATAGAAGTAAACGTTTTTATTTTCAAGAATTTTTGAGTCTAGACTTTTAAGAGCGTCAAATAGATATATTTTTCCGTCATAATTTTTTTCTTGTAGAAAATTAGCAAACTCACCAACATTACATCCAACATCAAAAATTATTTTTTGATTTATTCCTGATTTAACAAAACTATTTATTAAGTTAAATTCACCATTTTTACTTGGATAAAAATTTTTATTATTGTTGTATCTGTTAATCAACAATTTACAAAAATTATGTACTGATTTATTGTTTGGAATAATCTTAAATAAAATTTTACCTATAATTTTATTAAAAAATTTTCTCATTGGACATAATTAATATAAGATTATAATCAAAAACAATAGCTATAATTATTTAAAGATAAATTGTTCTTTAGGAATCATTAAAGCAAAATTGAACCAAAATAATGCTGCACCATATGTTGTAAAAAAACTACCAGAGGGTATCAGTGGAATGAATGTTGCAATTAAAAAAAGTAAACCGCACAATTGAATTTTATCTTTTTCTTTTAATAATAATCTTGTAGAATAAAAAATATTATAAAAGAAAATTGAAATAAATAATATATATCCAACTAAGCCTAATTCTGACAATATTTCAAAATGTATTTGATGAGGGTGAACTGATGCATTTCTATCATATTTATCATTTGTAACTTCTAATCTGTAATTTTTTAAACCAACTCCATAAAATTTATTATTTTCAAATACTTGAATAGCAACTTTGTAATGAGATCCGTATTTTGAATTTGAAACATATTCGATTGGGTTTTTAAAAAGAGGGCTTAAAAACATATCCCAAAATCTATATTTGAAGTAAGGTTTGCTAAAAATAATCATAAAGAATATTACAATTAATAGCATTAAAGAAATAATTTTTTTTTTAAAATTTATTCTATCAATTAAAAAAAGAAGTGCTACACACATTAAGAATGTTTTTATAAAATTAGATCTTTCTCCAATAGCAAATGAGACAAATACAAAAAGTGCTAAAAAAAAATAAAAACTAGATTTGTGATTTATAAATGTTTTATATTTGTTTATGAAATTAATATTAGAACTATCATAGAAATTTACTAAACAAATTAAGATAAAAGCAGAATAGAAATGCCCTATCTTTAATTCTTGACCCATGACACCCCCCAATCTACCTAGCATAGGAGACTCAAAACCAAATAAATTGAAACCAAAAATAAATTCAAAAATCAAATCAACAGAAATTAATAAGAAAATTAATGTCCAATAATTAAAAATAATTTTCCTTATTTCAAAAGATTTATTTTGTAAAAAAAAACTTATCGCAAAAGCAAATAATACGAACCTAATAAATCCTACAGATCTAGAAAGAGACTCGCTATAATCAATACTAAAAAAGAGATTAAATAATAGATATAACCAGAAAATTAAAAGGGAATAAAAATATCTATTGTTTAAATAATTAAAGCTTTTTCTTCTGTAAAGAGTATATAGAAAAAGTATATCTATACCTATAACGCTCATATTAATTACAGAGGATCCTGCTATAAATATTATGGGTAAAGAAATTATTATTAATGTTATTAAAAATTCAAATTTGTTCTTATAAAATTCAATAGTTATATTCATTATTTAAAAGTTCGTACCATAATTGACTAAATTATCAAACTCTCTTTATTATGTTAACATTTAAGGAAATTTGGTTTAATTCATTAAAATAATTAATTTTTAAAAAAAATGAATGAAAAAAAAATACTAATTAATGGTGCAGACAGTAGGTTTTGTTTTTACCTGAAAAAAAAATTTAACCATAAAAATGTAATTTATACTAATAGAAAAAAATTAGATATTTTAAATTACAGACAACTAATTAAAACTTTAAAAAATAATAAAATAAAAATTTTCATTCACATAGCAGCTTTATCTAGACCAATGGATATTCACGAAAAAAATATAGACTTAAGTATTGTCACAAATATTATTGGAACTGCAAATATAGTTAGGGCTTGTAAAAAACTTAAAATTAAGATGATCTATTTTTCAACGAATTATATTTATCCATGCAAAAAAGGAAATTATAAAGAAACAGACTCATTACTACCAATAAATAATTATGCTTGGTCAAAATTAGGAGGTGAATGTGCAGTGCAAATGTTAGATGACTCATTAATTTTGAGACTGTCTATGACTGATTACCCTTTCGCCTACAAAAAAGCATTTAAGGATGCATATTCATCTTTTATATATAATAAAGATTTTGCAAAAATTTTACCCTATTTACTAAATCAAAAAGGAATAATAAATATTGGAGGAAAAAGACAATCAATTTTTAATTTTGCAAAAAAAAATAACAGCAAGATTAAAAGTATGAAAATTATGAAAAATTCCAAGTTTCCTAAAGATAGTTCACTTAATACAAAAAAATTTGAAAAAATTTTAAAAAAAATAAAAATAATAAAGATAAATGATTAAAAAACCTATTCTTATTAAGAAAAAAAAACATGTAGATAAAAGAGGTTATTTTCAAGAAATATATTTATATAAAGAATTTGGAATTAATATTTTATTTACTGCAAAAGCTTATTCAAAAAAAAATGTAATTAGAGGCCTTCATTTTCAAACTAAAGATAAACAAACAAAGTTTATTCATGTTGTTAAGGGAAAAATTTTAGATGTGGTTGTTGATCTAAAAAAGAATTCATACAACTTTGGTAAAGTCTATAAATATATCTTAGACGAGGGTGATACTTTGATTGTTCCAAATACTTTTGCGCATGGTTACGAATGCCTTTCAAAAAATTGCACAGTGTTTTACCATTTGGATAAATATAGAAATATTAAAGGTGAGAATGGGATTTTATTTAATGATAAAGATTTGAAAATTAAATGGAAATCAAAAAAACCAATAATTTCTAAAAGAGACAGACAAACTTACTCTTTTGCTGAATTTAAAAAAAAAATTAAAACATTATAAAGATATTTAATTGAGAATATGAAAAAGATTAAAAATTTTATTAATATTATTTTAAAATTATTTAATTTTAAATTAATTAAAATTGTTGATCAATTTAGTAATTCCTATCGCTTAGTATTATCTCTAAAAGAAAAAAAAATAGATTTTATTTTTGATGTTGGGGCCAATGAAGGTCAATTTGTAGAAGAATTAAGATATTATGGATATAAAGATAACATTATAAGTTTTGAACCATATTTGAAGGCTCATTCAAAACTTTTATTAAATTCAAAAAGAGATGAAAAATGGAAAATTTATGAACCAATTGCTCTAGGAAATAAGAATTCATCAAATACTATTAACGTTTCTAAGAATTCAGTTTCTTCAAGCATTTTGAAAATTAAAAAAGAACATATAGATAACGCTCCAGACTCAGAAATTGTTAATCAACAATCTATCCAAGAGAAAAAGCTCGAAGATATTTTTTTAGAGTTAGATTTAAAAGATAAGATGTTATTTTTAAAAATAGATACACAAGGATATGAGTTTGAAGTTTTGAGAGGTGCAGAGAAAGTTTTATATCGTTTCCAAGGTATACTAGTAGAGGTTTCATTAATTGAATTATATGAAGGTCAGAAAAGTTGGCTTGAAATTTTTGAATTTATTCAATCTCATGGTTTTAAATTGTGGTCAGTAGATAGAGGATTCTCAAATAAAACTAATGGACAAACTTTACAATTAGATCTTTGTTTTTTTAGGTAAAATTTTTTTTATGAAAATTTTAATTGAGGCATTTATATAAATTAAAAAAATAAATAATTTATTTTGTTTATT